>OGJZ01001449.1_pt1 | contig 21781 bp, 20 predicted proteins | sample 1572321 | NCBI WGS metagenome assembly OGJZ01 (sample SAMEA2582086, study PRJEB24529) | metagenome | biome: Human gut stool | place: China | collected 2011 | reverse complement strand
TTCCTGCAAGTCGGCCTGTTCTGTGTCATATCCCTTTGACAGTTTCATAAACCGTTCATCCGACAGTTTGCCGCTGATGTTGTCCTCATAGATACGTTGGAAAAGGTTATCCAGCTCTTTCATGCGGCTTTGGATTTCCGACATTCTCTTTTTCTGTTTTGTCAGTTCCTTGTTCCTCTGGCGTACATCCGTATCCATCACCATGCGGATAAATTCATCCTCATACTGTGACACATAGCCGATCACTTCCCGCAGGTTGTCAAGAACAATCTGTTCAACAACTACATTACGGATATAGTGCATGGTACAGGATTTTGTATTCCCGCGATAATTGGAACATACATAGTTGTGTTTCTCGGCAGGTTCATCCACCCTGCGGTGAAAACTCATTTTGCTACCGCAGTCCGCACAAAAGAGCAAACCAGAGAACATGGGCATTTCCCCCATTTTAGTAGGGCGCTTTTTGCCCTGCCGAATTTTCTGAACAATATCGAAAGTCTCCTGATCGATGATCGGTTCATGGGTATCCCTAAAGATTTTCCATTGGGAGGAGTCATTGTCGATCTTCTTTTTCACCTTGTAGGATTTAACATGGGTTTTGAAGTTGACGGTATGCCCCAGATACTCCATGCGTTCCAGGATTTTTGATACTGCCGGTGCGTTCCATTGATAAGGTATTTCAGGAACCACCGAAGGCTGTTTCAGTCCTTTGCTTACCGCATACATAGTAGGGCAAAGGATTTTTCTTTCTGTCAGAATGTTGGCGATCTGAGTAGGACCGTATCCTCCAACACATAGGGAAAAGATTTCTCGGACAACTGCCGCTGCCTCATCATCCACCAGCCACTCTTTGAGATTATCAGGATTTTTTCGGTATCCATAAGGGGCATGAGAGCCGATATGCTCGCCGGCCATTCCTTTGGCCTTTTTTACAGCTCTGATTTTTTTGCTTGTGTCCTTTGCATACCATTCGTTGATGATATTGCGGAAAGGTGTGAACTCGTTATCCCCCTGGGTACTGTCCACCCCGTCATTTACGGCGATAAAGTGAATGTCATGGTCCGGGAAGATGATCTCGGTGTACATTCCCACCTGCAGGTAGTCACGGCCAAGACGGGACATATCCTTTACGATAATCCTTTTTATCTTGCCTGCCTCAACATCTGCAATCATCCTCTGAAAATCGGGGCGGTTGAAATTAGTTCCTGAGTATCCATCATCAATATAATACAGATAGTTGGAGTAGCCGCGGTCCAATGCGTATTTTTTGAGGATTTTCTTCTGGTTTACAATACTGTTGCTGTCACCCTCCTGTTTATCATCCTGGGATAAACGGCAGTACAGAGCCGTTATATCATCAGTCAGAAGTTCCGCCGGATTGCGAAGTACATTGAATGTGTTTGACTGCTGTAACATAATAACCTCCTTATCCGACAGTCAAACAGACATTGCTTTGCTTACCTTTATTATACCGCGCTGTCTGGGAACTGTCTGCTGCTTTCAATGCCTAACTGGAAACATTTTTTCGGAGATCATTTCTGATAAGTCTTTTTACCTTTGTCACAGCGTCCTCCGTAGCTGTTTCTTTTGATCGGGAGGACACCACATAAGCGGTGTTCCCGATTTTATATTCACGCACCATGTCAGGTGCCTTTTTTTCTGTTTTTTGCATATAAATCCCTTTCTACTGTAAAAACGATAGATAAGTAGAAAATAGGCTGGTCCAGACGGCCTTTAGCAAGGCTCCACAGGAATTTCACCTCCGCATGGTTCTCATGCGGCCCTACCCATTGCCTGCGACGCCTCACGGTTCCCGGACCGCTGTACGCTCGGACTGTGGCTATAAGGGAGTATCTGCCCCTCTGCGAATTATCGCCCACAGGCTGCTACACCTGTTCCATGGCATGGTATTGATCGCTCGCCCAGAACGGGGTCATGGCGTACCTGCCGCATGGCTCGGCACAGAGGGAATGTATCTGGCTGCCCTATACTGTCACGGAATTATCAGCCGGACTTTCTTTGTCAAAGAGCGATCTCGGAACCGGTCAGGCTCCACCGCAGAGGCGAGGAAAGGGAGAAAAACACGCCTCGTTGGTATGTACCTTAGATCGGCAGAACCTTGAAACCTGTTACAATGCTATACAGCAGCTTTGCCTCCAGGCGAAGCCTCATATCTTCGTCCACACAGAGGTGTTCGTTGCCGTATTCATCTTTCATAGGTCTCATGGCGAGGAAACGAATATAGCCCTTGTAATGATTGAGTACAGCATTCAAGGCTCTCTCGTCACCCTCTGAGGCTGCCAGGATCACCGGCAGCGGTATGGGCTCTCTTATGTTTCGGGCCATTCAAATCCCTCCTTTTCCAAATACTCACGCAGTTCTTTAAGGATACCGCTGCGCCGTTTACTGATAGCCTGGCGGACCACATTAAGCTGCTCGCTTATTTCACGGTCCGTCATTCCCAGGAAGTAGGACAGCAGGATCACGTCCCGCTTGTCCTCCGGCAACTGCGACAGAGCCTCTGCCAGCAGATCATCGACCACAAACACTTTCTGTCCAAGCACTTCAAAGACATATTCGTCCTGAAAATACTTGTCATAGGAGGCGGCCTGTGCCAGCTCGTCCGGCGATAGTTCATCCAGAGATTTCTCATGGTCACGCTGCCTTGTATATTCTTTAAGAATATCTTTGGCTGCGTTTTTCAAAACCCTGGTACAAAATCTGCCAAACTGATTTTGAACACGCTGCTCATAGGAGTTTTTCATTTTCTCACCTCCTTTCGCAACCGCGGCGAAAGCGGGTGATAGATTTCCTCCCTTTCGCAGGGGTAACTGCGAAAATTGGTTTTTGGCAACCAAGATCGGAGAAAAATTTTGAAAAGTTCCTGCAGGAAGTCGGATACTGTCCAAAACGCAGAAAAGCCCGACTGCATAATGCAGCCGGGCAAGATAAAAACTGCTATATGATGATGTGTGTGTTCATCTTCATAGCCGTAATGAGCTGATTTATCAGTCTGGCTTTTTTTGATAAGTTAGAAGGATGAAAAACAAATAAGGACATTACGATACCTCCTGGATACCGCCGTGTCCTTAAAAATGGGTGACTTTAATACACCCTCCGTATTCTCATTTTGAAAAAGGAAAACGGCGGCTTTGATTTATAAATTTCAAAGCCGCCGTAAGGTAAACCAGTAGCGGCTTTCCCTTAAATAAAATGCCTATTTTTTCAGTTGGTAGAAATCATAAAATGCAGCGTGTTTTGCAATAAGAGTTTCAAATGTGCCATGCTCAATGATTCTTCCGTCTGCCATAAAAATAATCTCGTCATAGAGTTCAAGAATGTCTTTACTCATATTGTGTGTGATTGTAAGCAGCGTTAAATCAGATATTGCTAATAACCTGCTTTCAATGTCATACGCAGTCTGCATATCAATAGCAGAAGTACCCTCGTCTAAAATTAACAGCGGCTTTTTACGAATTAAAGCTCTTGCTACCGCAATTCGCTGTTTCTGCCCGCCGGAAAGGTTATTACCATTTTCCCCAACATGATAATCCAGTCCGTTTGGTACTTGTTCAATGAAATGCAATAAGCCACTATCAGACAGTACAGATTGTAATTCTTCTTTGCTGTAATTTTCATGCAAGCAAATATTCTCTAAAATGCTTTCGTCAAACATATAGACGTTCTGATGAATAACCGACGACAAAGAGGTTACTTTATCAATATCCACAATAGAAAGATTATCTTCATCATACAGAACATTGCCTTTGAAATCAGAATAATATCCGGCAATCAGCTTGATAAGCGTAGATTTTCCGCAGCCACTTTTACCAACAAAGGCATATTTTTTTCCTTTTTTAATGGATAATGAAATACCGTTTATGACGTCATTTTCTTTATCATAGGAAAAATGCAAATCCTCTACACAAATCATTTCATTGAAAGTAGGGGACTTTTGGGTATCTGTGTCTTGTTTCTTATAATCTGAAAATTCATTTAACTTCTGTGCAATCGGCTTGATACTTTTAATTTTGGGAATATTACTAAAAATAATTAAAAGCGGATTTGCAAGGTTACTGCTAACCTGTACCATACCTAATAACGCTCCCGCACTGATACGCCCAATAATAATGAAGTATGCTGAAAGGAAAACAACAACAACTTGAACAAGAAGTGCAAGAACCATAGAAACTGCTTCATTTGCAGCAATCGCTTTATCAACGGAATATTTTGCTTTTATCGTGTCCTCGTTGCTTGCCTCAAATCGTGAGAGAACATACTTTTTCATTCGGTAGGACTTAATAACTTCAAAACCGGATAACAGATCTTTTACATGGTTTGTAAAATCGGATAGCATATCAGAATATTTATCCTGTCGTTTAGAGAGCAGTCCTCCGAATAGACTGGGTACAATAAGCATGATAGCGATTGCAATAATCACGCAAACTGTAACGATAATGTCAAAGTAAATCATTACGGCAAGGGAAGCTATAAAAATAATCGTATACTGGATAACTTGCAGTAGAGGAAGTAAATAGTTATCTTCAATCATTTTTACGTCATTGGTAATTGCGGATAGATAATCAGCAGTATTATATTTTGAGTAGTCCTCAATCGTGTGCCGTTCAATTCCTATAAAGGTTTTAGAACGGACAGCTTTCATGATTTTACAAACAAATTTTTTACTGAACAAAGATTGTAGGTACATGAATACTCCCATAAGAGCAAAGTAGACTAAAGAAAAGAGCAATATTCTGATAAAGCCATCCATATCACCCATAGCTACAATATCCATAACCTGTTGCAATAAGATAGCAATAAATACATAGGATAGGGAACTGATTGCAGTAAATAATACCGTAAGGAACAGCAACAGTTTGTATTGTTTCAAATAGCGTATCATATATCGGTGTCCTCCTATTTCCTGTTAAAAAGTAAATCACAAACAAGTCCTACTGCCCCTAAACCAAACAGACAAGTAGCTGTTGATTTATAGCCTTTTTCAGATAAGTGTGCAGCTCCTATCATCAGTCCGATTTCTGCCGCAGCAGATATAGACTTAGATACAATGCGGAATGACCGCTTTTTCCATGCTTCATTTGCGGCAACTTCAATTTTGTTTGCAGCATTTTCGATTTTTTGGTCTAAGTTTGACATACTATTCTCCTTTCATACATTAAGACGGTATGTATCTGTTGAAAAAAATAATACCTTACGAATGAATGTAATGTTTGAAAATAAAACTGCCTTTTTCAAGGCAATTTTATTTACTCGCCTACATTTAAGTGTTCAAAGTAATTCTGTGCCATACCGAAAATTTCATCATCAATAATCGGTAAGTTCATACTATCCAACAGGTACTTAATGAAAGCAAACTTTGAAAGTAATTCTTTCGGAGTTGTGGGATAGACCGACGGAATTAACCAAAAATTTGTAAGCAATGGCAAAAGTTCTGAAAGTTCTTTTGCATAGTCGGTTTTGATAGAGCCGTCTGCTATTCCCTCTTGAATAAGCTGTAACCAAAGCGGTGCAATCAATTTTCTGTTTGTGTCAGCCAGTTCTGCTAACAAACGAGGATTTTTCAAAAGAGGAATACTTTGTTTTCCAAGTTCTGTTCTATCAATATCTATATGGTTTAACTTAATGACCTCACGCATTTTTTGTAAACCGTTTAAGTTCTTTTGCTTTTGTACGGTAACAAATGGGTTATTGTCAAAAAAGAGTTTTTCCCCCAATGCGTCAATAATTTCCTCTTTCGACTTGAAGTGATGATAAATCGCTCCTTTAGTCAATCCTCCAAGCTCATTTACAATGTCTTGAATAGTTGTATTATCGTAGCCCTTTTCCATGAATAACCGCTGTGATACTTCCAATATCTTTTCAACGGTTACTTCGGGATATTTATTTCTCGCCATTGAGAAACCACCTCCAGCCTTTTTCATTCGTTTGGTATGTATTCATTATAATCTCAACGCCCTACATTGTCAATATACATTCTTGTGGTATTTATAATACTTTCAAAAACAAATAATATGCTCTATTTCAGTCAATACTATGATATGTGTACTCATATCATAGAAGAAAGGTGAACGGTAAAATGTAGTTAGGTGAAGTAAGCATGAAAAGAACAACAGAACTATATGATTTCAAGGCGTTCGGCGCCGCTATCAAGGCCGCACGAAAAGCCAAAGGAATATCAAGAAACCAGTTAGCAGATAAGATGGGGATTGCCCCACGGTATATTGCGTCCATAGAAAACAGCGGGCAACATCCAAGCCTGCAAATCTTCTATGAGCTGGTGACATTTCTAGAGGTCTCTGTCGATCAGTTCTTCTTTCCGGACAAGGAAGTGGATAAGTCTACCCAGCGTCGGCAGCTTGACAGCCTGCTGGATGAGATGGGAAGTAAGGAACTAACGATTATGACCGCCACGGCCAAAGGCATACAAGAGGCGAACCGGGAGGAAGAATAACCCTCCGGCACAACTGAACAGAAGTATAAGGACACTATGGGAAATCTGCTCTCATAGTGTTTTTTCTTACCCTTTTAGGTAGCCAAAATGAGGTTTTGAAGGTTACACAAGTACGAAGAACTAAAGAACAGCAAGCACAGCAAACGAGTACCCGTTTGCGATTTTTCCAATTTTCAGGTCCCTTGCCCGAAAATGAAAAATGCTTGTTGGGATAATCCCAAACCCTTAGAAGAACGGAGGAAACCGATGGCGAACCGAAAGAGAAATATCCAGATGAAATTCTGGGTGACAGCCGAGGAAAAAGGGCTGATAGATGAAAAGATGAAGCTGCTCCCCACACAGCGGTATGGGGCATATCTGCGGAAGATGGCGATTGACGGATACATCATCTACACCGACACCACGGACATAAAGGAGATGAACAAAATCCTGTCAGCCATCAGCCGGAACATCAGCCGGAACATCAACCAGATCGCAAAGCGGCTCAATGCGGGAGGTCCCGCCTATGCAGCGGACATTCAGGAGATCAGAGAAAGGCAGGATGAGATATGGCAGTTACAAAGACACATCCTATCAAAACAACGCTGAACAAGGCCATAGCCTATATTTGCAATCCTGGGAAAACGGATGATACTCTCCTGGTGTCCTCCTTTGGTTGTTCTGCAGAAACTGCAGACATAGAATTTTCCTGGACCCGCCGCCATGCCATAGACAAGGGCACCAACCTGGGTCGCCACCTGATACAGGCGTTTTCTCCTGGGGAGGTCACGCCGGAACAGGCCCATGAAATCGGCATGAAGCTGGCAAATGAAGTATTGGGCGGCAAGTATGAATTTGTCCTCACGACCCACATAGACAAGGGGCATATCCATAACCACATCATTTTTAACTCTGTCAGCTTTGTGGATTATCGGAAATATCATTCCAACAAGCGGAGTTATCATTTCATCCGCCGCACCAGCGACAGTCTTTGTAAGGAATACGGTCTGTCTGTGATCGTGCCGGGACAGGACAAAGGAAAGAGCTACATTGAGCATACCGCAGAGAAAGCGGGAACCAGTTATAAGGCGAAACTGAAAACGGACATCGACCGGCTCATTCCACAGGTATCCGATTTTGAGGAACTGCTGAAACGGCTGGAGGCAGAGGGATACGAGATTAAGCGGGGTAAGTACATTTCATGCAGAGCCACGGGGCAGGAACGGTTTACCCGTCTGAAAACCCTGGGCATAGATTACACGGAGGAAACCGTTATCTCCAGGATTGCCGGAGCCCCCCGTCCGTCTAAGCAACCGAAGTTAGGCGATCAGAAGATCAGTCTGCTCATTGACATACAGAATAATCTCAAAGCCCAGGAAAGTGCCGGGTACGCACACTGGGCGAAGATCAACAATCTAAAGGAGGCTGCCCGCACTTTCAACTTTATCACGGAACACGGTATTACCCACTATGAGCAGTTACAGGGAAAGGTTGATGAAGTGATGGCTGAGCAGGACCGGCTCTTGTCCTCTATTAAGACAAAGGAACAGCGGATAGGCGAGATCGGTCTGCTGATAAAGCACGTCTCCGCCTATCGAGAAAACAGACCAGTCTATGAGCGGTACAGGAAATCTTCCGATAAGGAGAAATTTCTGCGAGGGCAGGAAAGGCAGATCATCCTCTTTGAGAGTGCTGCCAAAGCCCTGAAACAAATGGGCGTTCAAAAACTGCCGGATGTTGCTGCCTTGAAAAAAGAGATGGACTCTCTCACCGCAGAGAAACAGCAGGAGTATGGGGAATATCAGAAAATCAGAGTTCAGGCAAAGGAACTGGATACCATCAAGCGGAATGTGGACCAGCTCTTATCTGTTCCCCCAAAGGAAGAAAAGGAGAAGAACCAGGAACGGGGATAGCACCGTGGAAATGTGCATAACAGACCATTCCACCGATGGAAAACGCATTCACAGCACATGGAAAAGCTGGAGCTTTCCCACATCCTGTAAACGCCGTTTTCCACAGCTCCATAGTACGGCCAGTTATGCACATTCCCACAGCGCCTACGACTGCGAATATCCATCCTTTCTTTCCGACCTGGATAAAAGAGAATAAGAGCATAAAAAAATAAGGAGTACAGCCACCGCCACGCAAGCGGTAACTGTACTCCTATTTTCGTGTCTGGAAAAGCGGCGAAAATCGACACTTTTTCCTATCCTTTTGAGCCATAGGGAGGCAGAGGACAAATCCTATTTCCTATGTATTTTAAGCCCCACAGAGCCGAAAAAACCTCTGTTTTCAACCCTTTTCCTGCCTCTTTTTTGCCCTATCTGTCTGGTAGAGAGGACAGGCGACTATTCCGGCTCGGAAACTCTGCTTGCAGCTATGGATACATTTTCTGCAAATCTTGTTGTACTGCCGCCTGCCGTTCTCCCCAAGAAAGAAGCTCCATTCCTGTTTCCACTTTTTACTTCGGCTCATAGTTCCGGCCCATCCTTTCCGGGCTTGCCGATCTCCGGGGGCTTTCGTTCGGCACATTCCTTTTTGGCCTGGGAGAGCTGTCCCAGGACAGAGGGCTTATCCATTCCCGGCTCCTTATCCTTTGCCCGCTCCCCGTTGTTGATGATACCGTCGATCATACCGTAGTCGTCCTCTACCTGGACCTCCGCATTTTTCAGAGGGTTCTCCGAACTTGTGAGATCGAGCAGGAAATTTTCCCGATCATCCACGGTCAGATCAGGGAGGGCTTTTACCAGATCGACCACCGCCGCCTGGACAAGAGGGCTATCCCTAAAGTGTTCTATCAGGCAGAGGGTGTCCAAATCAAGACGGTTTCCCTGTACCAGGGGATACTCCATACCGCTGTACATGCTGCCATCCTCCAGGGTAAAGCCGATACCTTTTATGCCGTGAAGCCGCTCTGCCGGAATTACCTGGTATGCGGTGACTGCCTCCTGCAAGGTCAGGTTGTCATGGTATTCTCCCAAAGAGGGGAACTCCATGCACTCCGCTGTATAAAAGGTGATCTGCCCCATATCCAGTTCCGCCTTTTCTGGCTGCTGTTCCAAAAACTCCGGCACCTCCTTGTATCCAAAACGGTCACAGAAATGGGCGGTCTCTTTCCCATATTCCTGCAGGACCACCACGTCCGATACAGAAAGGCTGTGCCCCCGGAAGTTATCCGGGCGGTGGATATTGAGGTCAGTATAAATGCTTTCCAGGTTCTCCCCAGGGGTGAACGAGGCAGCGTAGACCGCCTCATAGTTGGCCCGGTCAACGGAAAGACCGGCAGCCTCCAGATACTCGCTGCCCTCAAAGCGGTATGGGTGAAGTTCCTCTCCCTCTTTTAGCTGGTATACGGTGTAGGTGTTGATACCATATTCCTTTTCGTAGTCGGTGAGCCGTCCGACCAGTGGAGCAGTTTCCTCCCTAAGGTCCATTTCCCGACTCATATTGAGAAGCCCGGTTTTGATAAGGGAAGTGTTTCCGTCAAGGAGGGCGTCAGCAATCGCCTCCCTTTGTACCTGCTCTTTGGGGAACGCCTGCTCATAATCGGCGCTATATCCCCGGAAATGTAAATCCAGATCGAGGGCAAGTTCCGTCGATACATCCAGGCGATCAAAGTCAGGTTCCAGTTCCTCCACATCCTCCGGGGAGACCATCACACGGTATTCCTCCGGGATGTTCTCGCGGTCCCCGTCATAATATTCCTCAAAGCGGCTCTGATTGTCATACACATAACCGTAATCGGTGAAAGCTCCCGTGTCTCCCAGGGCAATATCACGCCCGTATGCCTCATAGTCGATATAGTTCTGCAGGTACTCCGGCACCTGCATGGTTCCCAGCTCGTCAATGTAATACCGGCCCAGATCGTCGTAGTCGTCAATGCCGGGGTACACATCATATTTATCCAGATTATCGGTCAGGTTGATCAGGTCTTTTATGCTGCCGGTGTAGTCGCTGATCTCCATGGCGGCCTGGAAGTGTTCATATTCCGACTCGCCCAGTTCTTCCAGTTTGGAAGCCAGGTAGTTGAGCTCATCCAGGTTCTCATATTCCCCTAAGAGGTTATAGAGCCCATCTACATAGCAGTCATAGTCCGTGATGAACCATTCCTCATAGGGATTGCCGAAATCATCCGCAGAACCAATACCGATACGCTCAAATACTTCCTGCAGCTTTTCCGGGGTAGTGGGGAACTTTACCCATTCCCCCACAAGCTCGCCCTCGTTGTACTTTCCCAGGTTTGTGATAAATGCTGCAAACGGAAATTCGCTGTCATGGCTGTATCCCATATAATTGCACCTCCTTACAGTTCCGGCCCGTGTTTGTCTGCTTTTGGCGGCAGCACCTCACGGGCGGCACATTCTTTCTTTGCCTGTTTCAAAAAATCCTTGACGGAGGGTTTGACCTCCTTGTCCTGTTTCACCGTAGGTTTTTCCCGCTCCCATTCATCCCCGGATAAGAGGACATACCCCTTATCCGTGAAATATCCGTTGTCCTGTTCCCGGACTTTGCGACCGAAAGCCTCCGGGTCAATGCCGGCTTTCCACACCTCCGGCATTTCTACCATGCCGCTCTCATAGAGCTGGTAGCGGCCCAGAGCCTCATCACTGTTCATCCCCGGAATGAGGATGAAATAATCAAAGTTGTGGGGATACTCTTTGAACTGCTCAAAGTCCGTCAGCCGCAGGGGTGTTTCCTGGACGGCCATCAGCTTGTTAAATTCATGGTCGGGCAGATCGGAAAGTTCCTGTGCCAGCATTGCCAGATCATCCACATGGGCGTACATGGGGAGAGCCAGCCTAAGCCCCGGTACATCCGAGACATAATCATCAAAGAAATACATATCCGGTGTAGCAGAGATCGGCAGTCCAATCTCTGTAAAGGCAGCGGTGATTTCCTCTGCATTTGCCGGGAAATAGAGCCAGGTTCCGGCATTGTCACGTTCTCCGCTGTCATAGGCAGCCGTGTTGGTGATATACGCCTTGAAAATATAATCAGAGGAATTATCCTGCATTAGCGGCCTCCTTTCCCTTTGGTGAACTCGGTCTTAAAGTTGATATACTTCCCGCCTGTATCCTCCATCACGATAACCGCGTCATAGGTGGTATCTTTCTTTTCGGAATAGAGCCCCTTGACTTTGGTTTTCCCTTTAGAGAGCAGATCGGCGGCCATCTTCTTTGTCAGCTCTTTTCTGCGGGAAGTCCAGAAACGGTCATTCTTCCACAGAACAAAGCCGCAGCCCCGGTCTCCGCAGTAAAAATTCTTTTTTCCCTCAAAGACCGGCTGGCCGCAGCGGGGACAGATACCCACAGACTCTTTCTGCGGGGCAAACAGCTTTTGCTTGTCCTCGGAGATATGGGAGTAGCGGGCGATCAGTTCTTTTGCCATGCTTTCAATCCCCTCCATGAATGTTTCCGGGGAAAGTTTTCCCTTTGCCACTAAGGACAGCTTATTTTCCCAGTCGGCGGTGAGCTGGGGCGAGGTCAGGACTTCCGGGAGGACCGTTACCAGGTTGATACCGTTCCTGGTGGGGATAAGGTTCTTGCCCTTACGTTCCACAAAGCCGGAGGACACCAGCTTTTCAATGATGGAGGCCCTGGTGGCAGGTGTGCCAAGCCCTTTCCGCTCCACATCATCCGGCATATCCTCTGTTCCTGCGTGTTCCATAGCGGACAGCAGGGTATCCTCCGTATAAGGTTTGGGCGGCGTTGTGAAATGCTCCGTTACCGTGGCGGTCACATGGTCGAATACCTGCCCCTTTGTCAGCGCCGGGAGGACCGCCGTATCTTCCTGGTCGTCTGCCGGTCTCTCTTTCAGGGAAGAACCAAACGCCTGCCAGATTTCTTTCCAGCCCTGGGAGATAATCTCTTTCCCTTTGGCGGTAAAGGTATACTCCCCACAGGTGAACACCGCCGAAACGGTCTCATATACATGGGACTTTGCCAATGCACACAGCAGTTTGCAGCAGACCAGGGTAAACAGGCTCCGTTCACCGGCCGGCAGGAGGGACATATCCTGTTTTGCCAGTTCCAGCGTGGGGATAATGGCGTGGTGGTCGGATATATCCTTATCGGAGATCACCGCCGCCACATCAGGAGTAAATCCACCAACGGAGGAAAACAGGGGCAGCCCTGCGGCCAGTCCGGCAACCGCAGAAACAGTTTCCGCCATATCCCCGGTGAGATACCGGCTGTCCGTCCTCGGATAGGTGAGCAGCTTTTTCTCATAGAGTGCCTGGGCATAGTCCAAAGTCTCTTTCGCGGTGAACCCAAAGAGGCGGTTCGCCTCCCTTTGCAAGGTGGTGAGGTCATAGAGTTTCGGGGGCTTGACAGTCTTTTTCTCCCGTTCCAGGGAAACACAAACGGCCTGCCCGTTCTGGCAAGCCGTCTGCATGGATACCGCTTTCTCTTTTTCATCCACCCTGTCGCTTACTGCCTCCAGACCGTTCAGGTCCAGCCGTACATGATGGTATTTCTTTTTCTGAAAGAGCATAATCTTTCCGTCACGCTCTGCCAACATTGCCAGGGTAGGCGTCTGCACGCGGCCTACATTCAGGGTCTTGTGATAGAGGACCGAAAAAAGGCGGGTGGCGTTAATGCCGATCAGCCAGTCCGCCTTAGAACGGCACAGGGCCGAATGGTACAGCGGTTCATAGCGGCTGCCCGGCTCCAGGTTGGAAAAGCCCTCACGGATGGCAGTATCCTCCATAGAGGAAATCCAGAGTCGCCAGACAGGTTTTGTGCAGCCGGCCATTTCCACCGCCAGACGGAAGATCAGTTCTCCCTCACGCCCGGCGTCACAGCCATTCACCAGCTCCGTCACGTCCGGGCGGTCCATCAGGGACTTTACAATGGAAAACTGCTTTTCCTTTCCGGGAGATACCACATGCTGCCAGACTTCCGGGAGAATAGGCAGGTCCTCATAGTTCCATTTCTTGTAGCGTTCCTCGTAGGCTCCCGCCTCCGCCAGGGATACTAGGTGTCCGATACACCAGGTCACCAGATAACCGTTTCCCTCCAGGTATCCGTCTTTTTTATTCTTTGCACCCAGGGCAGCGGCATAAGCCGCCGCTACGCTGGGTTTTTCAGCGATAATCAGTTTCATACGCTTTCATCCTCCTTTGGTGTGTCGTCCAGATACTCAACCTCGGTATCCTCATATTCATCCTCAAAGTCATATTCCCCCAGATCGTCATTCCCTTTGGTGGAGGATTTGCCCTTTACGAACTTGAAGTAATAGAACGCACCGCCGCCACCGATCAGAAGCAGGGACAGGAGGATGAGGGCGGGATTAAATTCTCCTTTTTCTTTGGGTTCTTCCTTAGGTTCCTCGGCTGCCGTTTCCTTGCCTACACAGCCGGAACGGTCATTCTTGCAGACTTCACAGTCCATCTTTACACTACCGGCCTCGCATTTTTCCGCACAGGTGCAGACCGCCGGTGCTGTCTGCGGTTCTTTGCCCTCGGTGAGAGCCAGCAGGTCCGCCTCATCCACCTGGTTCAAAAAGTGGACCGTATTTTTTCCATCTGCCGCCCGGTCAATGATAATGTAAAAGGTATTACCGCTTTTGCTGGTAACGGTGATAAACTGTTTATCCTCGCTGCCGGCCGACTCTATATCATCTACCAGGGACAGGTTGCCCTCCGGGGTGAGCGGCACAGGCTCCGGCGGGGTTTCCGTTTCTGCCGGGGGTGTTTCTGCAGGCGGGGGTTCCACCGCCTCTCCGCCACCTGCATAGGCGGTCACAGAAAAAGCCGTCATGGAGAACATAACGGCTGCCAGTACCAGGAACTTCCTGAAAATTCTCTTATTCTTCATCTTCAGTTTCCTCCGTTTCTCCGGAGTAATCTTCCTCCGGCAGGGTGATCTCACCGCTTGCATAGGCTTTCAGGAAAGCAGACAGCTCTCCACGGTCCATCTTGACTGCCTTAACCATGCGGACAATCTCCAGGTTTTCTTCCTCGGCGATCTTCTGCTCCAGGTCACGGACTTTCTTCTGCAGCTCGCCGATCTTAGCTTTCGCTTTTTCAATCTCACTTCTGTATTTCTCAATCGTCGCCATAAAAATATCATCCTTTCTGAAATTTGTTACCAGTTCATCAGGCCGTAGCCGTGGATATACTGACTGTTAAGAGGGTAGCTCTTAATCTTGCAGGCGTCGCCGCTGTTTCCCTCCACGGTATAAACATTGGTTCCGTCTGTTCCGATCACAAGGCCTACATGGTCGGAACCGCCGCCGTCCCAATCGAAAAAGATCACATCACCGGGGGCTACATCCGTGTAGTTGCCTGCCGCCCATTGCCCGTGTTCCTTGAACCAGGGAACACCCTGGGAGGCACAGGCAGCGAACCTCGGCTCGCTGTATCCCGCCTGGTTGATACACCAGGAAACGAAACAGGCGCACCATTCCACACGGCTGTCAAATCCATACCAGGACCAGTAAGGCTGTCCGCCTACATTTCCCACCTGGGCTTTTGCCAGGTCAATGATTTCCTGATTGCCCGGACGGGTGCCGTTTACAAACTCCACGCCGCTTAGATCGGTGGATGGGCTGGTGTCGAATGAGCCGCCGCCAAAGAGCAGGGGCATATTTCCGCTGGTGTCCCGGTAAGCCCGGTACATTTCAAGCTGTTCTGTGGTGAGGGTTTCTTCCGCCACATAAAAAAGCCCGTGGTTTTTTAAGGTCACGGTCATAATGTAGTAAGTATAGGGGACTTCCTCCTCGTAGGTATCGTTATGGGTATTCCCATCCTCATCCGTCCAGGTGTCGGTCCTCGTTTCGGTGCGGTAGCGGATTTCCTCCGTTTCCGTTTCGGTAAGCTCATACTGCAGGTCAAAAACCGTTTGGAGTTGCCCTTGTGCAGACGCCGTGGTGTAGGCTCCGCCAAAGTAAGCGGAAAGATAAGCCGCCAGTTCGTGAGGGTCATGGTGGATACCGTCCAGCTCAAAGCGGTACTCATCATATCCTGGGTTCAGGCTTTCGTAGTTGTCAAGCTCATACTGTAAATCCTGTTCCATAGCGGTGTAAGCCGCCTCCACCGCTTTCATATCCTGTTCTTCTGACGGATAGGAGGTGGCGGTGACAGCACCCAGGCCGCCGATCACCATATTGGTGCAGGAGGAAATGCCGCCGGCCAGTACCAGGATAAGAAGCCCGATTGCCAGGACCAGGAGAGCCCCTTTCCAATGCCTTGCAATAAAACGGGCTCCTTTTTCCCCTGCCTGGGCGGTTTTCTTTGTGGCTGTACTTGCCGCCTGTCCGGTTTTTCCGGCTGCTTTGCCAGCGTTTTTCACATCCTTAGCGTAATTATGCTTGATCTTCTGTTTCTGCAGGAACCGGGAGAGCGGGTTGGAGGAAAGGTTTGGGTTCTCCGATAGGACCTTGTGATACTGGAAATTCACATTGGCCTTATGGAGAGCCTGTTCCGCTTTGGCAGCCTCCCGGTAGGGCTTTAAGCGGTGGTTACGGAGGGCGGTCTTTGCCATACCGGAACCTTTGGAAAGAGCCCGCTCACCGGTCCGTTCAATACTGTGCCCTGCCTCCACGCCGGAATTTTCTTTTTCCACTTCATGGATTTTGCCGTGGGCTTTGCCCGCCACCATGCGGCCCGCCAGGGAAGCTGGACGGGAAACAGGGTTTGTCTTTGCGACTTCCGACATGGGCTTTTCCACTTCCTCAAAACGGAGTTTCGTTTTGCCCTTGCCCTTTGCCTCATCATAGAGCCGTTCACGGGTCAGCTTTTTCTTCTTTGGGATACGCTCCCTGGTAGCCTCCGCTTTATCCGCCGCCTGTTCCGCTTTGCGGATATAGCGGTCCAGTTCCGGCATGGCACGATCTTCCTCGGTAAAGTGAAGCCGCCCGGAAAAATCCGCCTCCTTTTCTTCGCCACTGATATTTTCGCTTTTGCCCGTGGTCTGGTTTTCCTCCACCGCACCCTCACGGGTAATCTTCTGGGTCACCTTGTCACGGGGCTTATACTGTTTCATGTTCCATCACCTCCCAGATACAATGTTTTTTACACCTGCCGGTCAGTATCTCCGCCATAAAGTGAAAGATAGGATACGCCTGGGGAGGGCAGACCGCATTCCCCAGGGTCTTTAAGCGGAGTGCCCGGTCTTTGGTCTGCTCCGTTATGCGGGGCACTCCCTCCGGCTCCCTGTTCCAGAGGACAGCTCCGTCCATCCTTTCGGGAAGCCCATAAGCCATTCCACCCAGTCCGGGTTTAAGGCCGCCTTGTCCGAGAGGGGATTTTCCTGGAAGATCACCTGGGCTGCCAGGTTCCCGTTCTTCTTTTTCGGGTCGTAGGCAGATGGTTTCAGGGTAGAGCGGAACCCGTCCGAGGCTACCGGCGTCAGGTAGAACACCGCAGCCGATAGGGGCAGACTCCAGATCGCCCCGCTTTTGTTCTTCTTTCGGAAAATCCCATTGTCCGACAGGTACACATCCAGGCTTTGGGCGTCCTTTACGGTCCCCTTGTCGGAGGCAAGGGGCGTAGGAAACATCAGCCGCGATGATAAAAGTTCGCTGGCGCTCATGCCATGCGCCGACGCCGCAAGCCGGAAATACGAATGGGAGAACAGCGTATCCCGCTTTTGCCAGGTCAAAGATCGTTTTGTCGAGCCCCATATTGATGAAGCCAGCAACATTTTCCCCAAGCACGAAACGGGGCTTAAGTTCTGTAATAACCCGGCACATCTCCGGCCACAGGTAGCGTTCATCCTCAAATCCTTTCTGTTTTCCTGCGGTGGAGAAAGGCTGGCAGGGGAAGCCTCCGGAGATGACCGTGACGGTTTCAAGTCCTGTTTTTTCAAAAAATGCCTCCTTTGTTAAAGTGGTTATATCCCTGAATTTCGGAACGTCCGGCCAGTGCTTTTCTAAAACGGCGTAGGGATAATCCGCCCATTCACACTGGCAGACCGTTTCAAAGCCGGCAGCCTCCGCCGCCAGGTCCAGACCGCCGATACCGGAGAACAGGCTTAAATGGGTCAGTTTGATTTTACAAATTTTATTCACCTCATTTCTGGGCATAAAAATAGCACCCATGCTCTTTACATGAGTGCTAAATCTACAACCTTTCTATTCTGTTGGAGTAGATTTTAATATGCCACTAATTAGATATATTTCGGTCAATCCTTTATTAACCTTGCTTGATTTGCTGCCATACAAATCTGATCGCATTGCTTTGATTAGGTTGGTAAATGCTTTAGTATATTGAGTTTCGTAATCAGCAACACTATTATTTTTTAGGTGGTTTATCAATAAGTCTGCAAATTCATATAGAGACGATAAAACTTTAGGACTTGCGATAATAGTCAAATTATTGAAAGCATGGTTATATCTTATGGTTGCCTCCGCAGACTCTGAGTTATTCATATTTTCGCTTAACGCATGAATAAATTCTAAATAGTATTGCTCTTTTAATTTTCGTTCTTCAAATTTCAGCTTACTACGTTTGTTTAAGAAATCAGTAATAATGGCTGTGACAATGGCAGTAAATGTCGCTAAAAGAGCAACGATTATCGTTGTGTTCATATCAGTTCACCTCGTGCATATTATACCTCCATTCCCTATAAAAGTCTATTTGTATTACCTTAGGATAATTTTAACTCACTTCCTCCGGATTTGTCGTCATAATGCGGTAAAGCTCCGTATCCTGCGGGAACCGGTCCACGAAAGGTAAAATCACATTTCCGTAGAAGATTAGCCCCTCGCCAGGTCCTGAATGTGTCACATAGGAGAGCTGCTGCGGGGAGATACCCAGTTTCTTTGCAAGGATTTCCCGGTCACCGGCTGCCTGGTTTAACATATACACGAAGTCCGAGTTCTCAAAAATGTTCTCGATCTCACGGCTTGCCAGCAAATCCTTAATGTTCTGGGTGATACCCGTGGGGATACCGCCCCATTTACGAAAGCGTTTCCAAATCTCCACGGAGTAGGCGGCGGTCTGTTCCTCCTTTAAGAGCAGATGGAACTCGTCACAGTAGAACCAGGTGTTGGCGTGCAGTTCCCGGTTTTCGGTGACTCTGCCCCAGACCTGGTCCTGGATGATGAGCATACCCAGCTTTTTAAGCTGTTTCCCCAGTTCCTTAATGTCAAAGCACACAAGACGGTTCTGAATATCCACGTTGGTACGGTGGTTGAAAATGTTAAGGCTGCCTGTCACATAGAGCTCCAGGGCGGCGGCGATACGGGCAGCCTCCAGCTCCGGCTGTCTCTGAATTTCCTCATAGAGATCGCCGAGGACAGGCATATTTTCCGGTCTGGGGTCAGCCAGATACCCGCGGTACACGGTGGTAACGGCCCGGTCAATAATGGTCTTTTCAATGGGCTGCAATCCATCCTTGCCGCCCACGATCAGCTCGCATAGGGAAAGGATGAAGTCGCTCTTTAAGGCCAGGGGGCTTTCATCCTCGGAGTAGTTCAGGTTCAAATCCATAGGGTTCACAAAGTCTTTGCTTGTAGGGGAAATCTTTACCACCTGCCCGCCCAGACGGTTCACAAGCGGAGCGTATTCTGCCTCCGGGTCGCAGATGATGATGGTATCTTTCTTACTTGCCACCAGGAATACATTGGTGATCTCCCTCTTTGCGGAGAAGGACTTGCCGCTGCCCGGTGTACCCAGGATAAGGCCGTTGGGATTTTTAAGCTGCTTTCTGTCTGCCATAATCATGTTGCCGGAAAGGGCATTGAGCCCGTAGTACAACGCCTCGCCGCCCTGAAAAAGTTCCTGAGTGGTGAACGGCACGAAGATGGCGGTGCTGGAAGTGGTGAGGCTCCGCTTGATATTTACCTGGTTCAGTCCCAAAGGGAGAGAGGACATAAGCCCCTGTTCCTGGCAGAAATCAAGGCGGGTCAGGGCACAGTTATATTTCTGAGCCACGCCCGCCGACTGGAATACATTGTTTTCAAGTTTCTGTCTGGTATCCGCAAAGTTCACCACCAGGAATGTGAGCAGGAACATCCTTTCATTTCTGCTCTGCAAATCACGGAGCAGGTTCTTTGCCTCGCCGCCATAGGTAGCAAGGTCAGAGGGGATTATATCCATATCATAACCTGCCCGGACTGCTTTTTTCTGTTCGGCGATCTTCATGGCGTCCAGATCGGTGATCTTCCTCTTGATGGTCTTGATCGCCTCGTTGTGGTCGATACTGCGGATATGCAGCGTCACCATAAGGCCGTCCTGTGCCTCCATGAAATCCGCCAGCATACGGTCATTGAGTTCCGGCGCCAGGATTTGCAGGAAAGAGACCGCACCCAGTTTCTTCCCCATGCGGAACATCCTTGTGTTTCCAAACTGGAATGAGGACGGGGCGATATAATCCTTGACAGAGAGGCCTGTCTTAGGAAGCCAGTTCCATTCAAAGGAAAACGGCTCCCCGTCCGGGTGCATGAGCCCGTGGAGGACTTGCAGGCGTTCTTTGCCGTTTAGTGGTCTTGCCGCCGCACCGATCACCTTAAAGAGGTTCAGCACATCCGTTTCAATCCGGGAGAGCCTTGCCCTGGCTGCCTTTAAGTCCTCCGCCTCGATGGTGAGGGTCAGATATTTCCGTTTCACCAGGCCGTTGTTGCCGCGAGAAAGCTGGTTCTTTAACATGAGGGCATATTCCTTTCGGATACTGTCAAAGCTGTCCCCCTGGTCGCTGATCTCGATGGAGCGATCAAATTCCTCCCGGCCTACATACTGGCTGATAAGGGAGAGCTGCACTCCCACGGAAGCGTCAAAGTAGTTATACAGATCGCACAGGTTTTCAAAGGTGGCTGTCTTATCATCCGCCTGGGCGAGCTGGTAATTTATATCGTCAAAAGCAAGGCTTTTGGAATAGGATTTGCCCGGCAGCTTGCAGATACCGTCCGGGTATATCACCTCAAAAGGGATACTGTCCTGGGCAGTATGGGGCTTTCCGTCCCCCTTAGCCTGCCGGATGGCCTTATCCACGGCCTTTTTCTCTCTGGCGGTGAGTTTTACCTTTCCCGCCGTTTTTTCTGTTCTGGACAATCCGTTTCACCTCCATTTCCAGATCACGCTGCCTTGCCAGGGCCTCGTAGAAGTTGTTGGTCTGATAGGGGCGGTTCTTTGGGCGGATGAATTTTGTTTCGATCATCTGCTTTAAGATCACCTCTAAAGGCTGTCCGTTTTTCTCATACATGGCAAGCAGAAAGAACGGCAGCATAACCATCATCATGCAAAGGGTCGCCGTGGAGTTCCCGGCAGACTCTTTGAGTAAAAAGAAAAGCGGCACTCCTAAAAGCACCGCCGGGGTAAAGCAGACAAGCTGCCTTTTTGTCAGGCCGAAAAATACCTTTGTTTTGATTTTGGAAAGGTCTTTCGGTACGGCCACATAAGCCAATCAGCATACACCTCCTTTAATGGGCGCTGAAAATGCCCTTTGCCATGCTGCCGGTCTTAAAGAGGGTAAAGCATAAGAGGACCGTGTATCCCATGCAGCCCCAGATGGCAGCGGATATGTTGTCGGCGGTGGAAATCTCCTGGATGAGGACCGCATAAATGCCAACGCATATCATAATGAGAAACGCCTGGAAGCCTAAAGCTATCAGAGACTTTAAGTAGTTCTGCCCCACGCCGGACCATTCCCGGTTGCTCATGGTAGCAAAGGGGATAGGCCCCACGGAGGTTACAAGATAAATCTCGATCATACGGCCATAGACCACCAGGAAGATACAGATGGAGAGGATATTCATGGTGAGCCCCACCACCATGCTCTGGAACCACAGCCCTAAAAGAGGCCCTAAGTCCATAGCCTCAAGCTGAGCCTCCATATCAGGGATGGCGGTGGGAGGTCAATGCTGGTAGATCCGCTGATGATACCGCCGCTCTGGCTTACCACGTTCTGGGCCACATCAAAGATCGCCATAACGATATTCCAGGTGTTGGTGACTAAGAACACGGCCACAAAGGTTTTGAATATCCACTTGAAGAAAATCCATGTGTCTACATCATGCAGGTTGTTCTTCTCGATCACAAGCTGAATGAGCTCGTAGCACATCACAAAGGTTAAAATGATACCGGCTATGGGGATAATGACTGTTTCAGACAGAGACCGGATGAGGTTGAAAACGCCGCCGTTCCATGCCGACGGCATCATGCCAACCTCCCCGGCGATCTCGCCCACTTTGGTATTTACCGTGTCAAACATCCCCGACAGATTACCGAGTATCCCGCTGATGAGCAGCTCTTTGAGCCACTCCGCCAGCTTGTCGAGTATGCTTTGCATAGGTTATCCCTCCGTCATTATCCAAACAGGCCGGAAAGCAGCGGTACAAGGGTCATGCCGATGAGGGCAACGCCGCCGCCCGCCATAAGCTGTTTTA
>OGJZ01001448.1_pt1 | contig 21781 bp, 16 predicted proteins | sample 1572321 | NCBI WGS metagenome assembly OGJZ01 (sample SAMEA2582086, study PRJEB24529) | metagenome | biome: Human gut stool | place: China | collected 2011 | reverse complement strand
TACAGATTTTCCAACTTATTGGGATTAGTCACACACACTTTTTGTCCTATAACCCGCTTTATTAATAGATGACCTTAACTTTTCTTAACAGCTTAATGCGGTATGTTTTGATGTAACATTGATGTAACAGGTTTGTAACGCTATTACATTCTATTAATAGTAAACCTTAGTTTTCTTTAGCCCTTTTTTAGGGTATTCGGTTTATTAGTTTTTAGGGTATCTGAAATGTTGAGTTTTTTGAAAGCAACTAATACATATAAAGTCCTCATTTTTTTGAATGGTAGGCTTGTTTCTGTGCTATACTATGAGTGTTACTTCCCTAGACTGGTAACAGAAAGGGGGTTAGGCGTTGCTAGAATTATTTCTTTCTTTAATGGTATCTATCATAGCAAGTGTAACTAGTCATTATGCTTGCAAGTGGCTAGATAGATACTTCAGCAAGTAACTAGCACATATAAAAAAGACGGTATTCGCAGTACCGTCTTTTTTCTTTTGCATTAAGCGATGCAAATTATTTCTTTCTTTAGTCATATATTATATTACAGCTTATCAATAGTTTTGTAAAGTGTTCGTTGTTCACTCATTCTCATTGATAGTCTATGCTTTTCAGTTATAGGAAAATAATTACTTCCGATAACTTATCCTTAGTGGAAGTAAAAACGGAAGTTATTATAAGAATGTACAATTTTGACGATGTACATAAGATAAGTGATATAAATTTATTTGTCAAGAAGCGTAGTAAGAGGTAATTCTCCATACTTTATCATATATATTACTCTGTTGTGTGATGATAAATAGAAAGAGTTTGAAAAACTCTTTCTATTTATAGTATGATAGCTTTATATGTTATTTTACTATAGAAAGGAACTCGTATGAGTAGATTTGGTTTCTCACGAACTCAGATTTTAATTCTTGTTAGCGTATGGCTAACGTTTTTGATTAGCTTTGTAATGCGTCTATCTTGGGCGTCTTTGATGCCTATTGTTAATGAAGCATTGAGCTTTACACCTCAAATGGGGACGTCTTATTTATCCGCCTTTTATATGGGCTATGCTATTATGGTGTTACCAGGCGGTATCTTAGCAGATAAAATTGGTTATCGTCATACCATATTAGTAAGCTTGCTTGCTATGGCGGCAATTACGGCGTTGATGAGCACTATCGATAATTATACCTATGGCTGGGTATTACGTTTCTTATTAGGCCTAGTATCTGGACCTGTACAAGCATCTTGCTTGAGTGCTATTGGTGATTACTTTGGTCCTAATCAACGGGGGGCAGCAGTTGGTATTTTCATGTCCTGTACATCTTTAGGTTTGGCTACTGTAAATTTATATGCGCCATATGTAGCAACTACTTATGGTTGGCAAAACGCCTTCCTTTTAACTGCTGTATTGCCAATTCTTGTTTTTATACTCAGCTACTTTACGGTTCGCAAGCCAAGTGCTGATATTTTGGCGCAACGTGAAGCCGAGGCGAGTACAGGTTCTGCCCATGTAGGCGAAGAAACTTCTTTAAAAGAAAACTTACTTCATGTTTTGAAAAATCGCAATATTTGTTGCCTCGCATTTGCTGGGTTCTTTGCGACCGGTGCTACCTGGGCCGTAGCTCAATGGTCAAATCTCTATATGGTTAAACAATTGGGCGTAAATGCTATCTATGCTGGTCGCGTTATGTTTATCTTCGGATTGGCTGCACTTATTGCAAAACCTACAATTGGTATTTTATCCGATATGTTACCGATTAAGAAAAATCATTTAGCGGCTCTTGTTATGTTCCTCTTTGCACCAGCATTATTGGTGTTTGCGAGCACAACAAATCCGGATATGCTATTTGTTACTGGTCCAATCCTCGGTGTAGGGGCATTTATGCATAGTGCGCTAACAAATGCTCTCGTTGTACAATCTGCAGCACCTCATTTGCGCGGCACTACAGCTGGTTTCGTAAACCTATTTAATCAAATCGGTGTTATGTTGGCGCCTATGGTCCTAGGTAGCATGTTAACTGCCACAGGTAGCTATCAATCTGCGTTAATGACCCTAGGTATTGCTCCAGTCATCGGTGCTACCGCATTGTTCTTTGTGCGCCTTAATAAATAATTTGTTCTAAAATTTAATTTTGGGCTTGAGAAAGTCATAAAATAAACCCTCATCCATAATTGTTGTAGATGAGGGTTTGTTTATGTTGAAATTTTGAATTAATGAGGTCCTTGACCTCCGCCGCCACGGCTGCCATTTCCAGAATTGCCGCCGTTACGACCGCCATTATTTGGTGATCCCTTATCGCGACCTGTATTGTTTCGACCAGTATCGTTGCGAGCTTTGCCATCTCGAACTTTGTTATCCGTAGGTCCTTTCTGTGAAGGAGGGGCTTGCATTTCAGGACGAGACATATTACGATTTGAATTTTGTGGCTTAGCTTGTTGCATAGCAGTAAAATTAGGGGAGAAGCCTCCGCGATTATTAAAGCCCCCAACGCCAGGACCGCCTACATGACCAGGTTGCAAACTTGGTTGTATCTTCGTCGGTGGTGCTGGTGGTGCTGGTATTACTCGGTCCATCGGAGTCGAGATAACTAAATCTGTAGGTGGCATAAGTCCAAACAGAGGCGTATGCACACTGTGATTCACCACCGGAGGGAATACCCTCGGTGGAATATATGGATTATCGTAAGTATACGAAATTTTTTCCATTTCTACAGAGGTATTGTATACAAATTCTCCAATACGTTGGGATGGACTATTTTGTGCAGCCACATGTTGACCGTAATCCTTGGCCAAGCGTTGTTGTGGTAATGTATCAATAGGATAACCATTTTGTGCATAGTATGTCGGTTTTGATACCTTCCACGCTATCATCGTAATTTGTGTATTAGGTTGTTGTTTGTAAAATGTAAAGTTTGTATCAAAGTCTGCGATTACATTATTTCTTGTATATAGACTTAATAGCCTTGCTTGTACAGTCTTATAATTCGCAGCGGTCTGCTTAGTATGAATAGAGCTGAGATCGATATACATACGTTCTGTATCGCTAGAATAAGCAAGTTGGTATTGATTTGGTTTTTGCTCGATTTCATACTGAGATATGGCAAATCCTGATTGCGAGGTACACAATAGGGTTCCCACGAGAGCTAGTAGATATTTCATTGTTATTCCCCCTCTCCATGCGAAAAAAGTGTACCATACTGTACTTAAGATTTCATGAAAATGAGTAACATATTGTACTTTATACATATATATTTTACAATGTAGATGAACGAATGTATAGTGGAGGAATTGATGAATATAATATGTTTTGGTGATAGTATTACTCGTGGATATGATGTGAAAGCAGGTCTTGGCTGGGTTGAATTATGTAGTGCTGCCTTACCTACATATCATATAGAAAATCATGGTATAGATGGTTTGTCTGTGCAAGGCTTACTAAACTATATAGAAGCTTGGGGCATAGATAAGGATTATAAAGACAATCGTTATCTATGCATTATGTGTGGAACTAATGATATTTTACAAAATCGCGATAGCGATTATGTATATAATAAACTGATTAAAGTTATAACTATAGCTAGTCAAAAAGGGCAGGTCATCATTGGCCTAGAGCCTCAAATTGATAGTGAAATGGATGGGCTTAATCATGTGGTGGTCGATGTGAACAAACGACTGCTTTCATACGCAGCAGAAAACAATATGAAAACAATTGATTTTTACAGAGTGCTCCACGAAGCAGATCAAATAGGACAAATCGTATTTGCTGGTGAGGTACATCCAAATGAACGTGGTTATCGATTAATGGCCTATAAAGCATTAGAAACCTTTACCCGTTTATAATATAAATAGTATAGTAGGCATATATGGGCATGATAGTGATCCATGTTGCATATTTATAATGACAAAAAGGACTGTAAATAGAAGTCGGTTATACCGCACTTTTTACAGTCCCTTTTCATTATATTTAGATGTTGTTAGAGATAGCTGGTAGTATCTCTACATTAGAGGTCTATTATCTACCTTGTTTTACACTTTTTTCGTTAGCTGCTTTTGCAGAGGCAGCGATGGAATACGCTGTACCTTTTACTAGTTCATAAGATTCGCCACTGTTGCCGGAAACGGTAACTGCTGCTACTGTATCTTCAGTAATGGCAAACATAGCTGTTGCATATGGATGTTGAGCACCATTAGGTACTGTTACAGCACCGGATTTTACGACGATGAAACGACCATTGTTGTTATATACATCATAGTTAGCAGCTTGTTTCACACCATCATAGCTTTCATTATAAGCAAACAATGTGGACACTTCACCTACGGATACATGACCAGTTTGTTGCATGGAACGCAATTTAGCTGCTGCTACAGAAGTTGGTTGTGTCATGTTAACAGTGATGCGTAAAGATGTGTTGTTTACGATTGCTTCCGTGATTACATTTGTTGTGAATACGTTGGCAATACCGTTACCAGCGCGGTTGTAAGAACTTGCAGTTTTTACTTGGTAACCATTTGTATAGGCTGGTAAATCAAATGTGTAAGAACGACCGTTTAACAATACATCAAAAGCATTTAATTGATTGCTTCTATATGTGGATACATAACCATTGCCACTTCTGCTGAAAGAAAGTGTTGCTGGTGCATCTACTGGTTGTTGTAACGGTGCATTAGGATTTGGAATTGGATCCATAATTTGCATACCTACAGCAGTTGTTTGTGGTGCCACAAAGATTGGATCGCCCAATTCTTTAGATACAGGCATTTGTTGGCTCATATCACCAGCGGTGTAAGGTACAACTGGTAATGGAGAGTAGTTAGGACGTGGAGGTGTTGCTACATAACCTGCTTGAGCTACTGGTACAGTATTTGCTGGCATATATTGGTATTGGGACTGTTCTGCTGCAGCACGTTCATAGGCGCGTGCATTAGCATCCATATTTGCTGCAAAAGCTGAGAAAGAGATTGTTGTTGCTGCCAATACGGCAAAAGCCGTAGCAATACGTTTTGTATTCATTGTGATTAACTCCTAAATTGTTATTAATACAAAAAATTATAACCTTAAATAACATTTCATTTTATGCTCATTATACACCACGGTGTTAAATGTGTAAATAAAATATAAACAAATTTAATTTTTTTATTTTCGTAAACAGAATAATGTATAAATCAAATTTTGTCAAATATCAATTTAGGTATTTAATGGTGTACAATAGTATATATATTTATATGTCATATAAGTTACTACTGATATCTGTTTTTAGGGATGACGGAATGAATTATTAGTAGTGGGAGGTAGTATGAGTATTACCATGTATTATGGTCGCGCTGGATCTGGTAAGACCCGTGCCGTATATGAACGTATTCGGCAGGTCATAACCGAGTGTCCAGGTGATCCTATTATATTATTGGTTCCAGAGCCAGCAACATATCGGGTAGAGCGGGAATTAGCAGAATTTATGCCCCAAGGTGGCTTTACGACGGTGCGCGTTGTAGGGTTTGGCCGCTTAGCCTATCAGGTGTATCAATCGATAGGCAATGTGAAAGCCCATCAGCAGAGCATATCTCAATTGGGGCGCTCTATGCTTTTGAGTCTTGTAATGAAGCGGAAAGGTGCTGAACTAGGCCTATTATCACAAGCTGCCAAACGGCCTGAGTTTTCGTCGGTCTTGCAAGGCTTATTTTCCGAGTTTCGCTCCTTTCGCATAGGACCTGATGAATTAGAAGCAGGTGCACAGCGCGTATCGAATGGGGTACTGCAGAAAAAATTACGTGAACTAGCATTATGTATGTCAGCCTATGAAGAGGAATTGCAGCTTCATGGCCAAATTGATGGAGATCCTATTATGGATCTAGTTCATGCACTGCCACAGTCTCCATTGATGGAAAACTGCCATGTCTTTGTAGATGGATTCCACTGGTTTACACCGGTTCATTTTGAGCTATTGTACATGCTCTTTGACCTGGCTGTAGAATCGGTAATTACCGTTGATTTACCGGCTGACCCTAAACGGATTTTAGCTAATAAAGGCCATTATGGCATCTTTAATCGTTCTATTGAAATCTTAGAAAATCTATATAAAGAATATGGCTCAAAACTATCCTTTCAGTCTTTTAATTGTCATAGAGGGACACCTGTGTTGCAAGCTTTGGAGGAAAATTTCTTTCACAGTAAACGCAATACAACAGATAAACATATACCTCTGGTGAGTGCCTATAATCGTGAGCGCGAGGCCGATTGGGTGGCTCGTGATATCCTTGCGTATATTGAAAGTAGTCCTACTGCACGCTATCGGGATGTGTGTATCATGCTCCGTGAATCGGAGACCTATGGCGATACATTAGAAAAGGTGTTTACCCGATATGGGATTCCTCACTTTGGAGACCGTCAACGGCCTATGAATAATCACCCCCTAGGGGAATTGATGACGGATTTGCTCGGTATTGTTAAGCATAGCTACAGTCGTGATATTATGTTCCGTTTATTAAAAACGGATTTAACGCCTTTAACTCGTGAGGCGGTAGATGAACTGGAAAACTACGTGCTAGAATTTGGCATCAATCATTTACAGTGGGAACGAGATACTTGGTCCTATATGCGTCGTGTATCGGGACTTTCAGAAGAGGAACAACCAGACGCACCAAGACATGAGCGGGTAAACGCATCGAGACAGACCATTATGGACATCTTGATACCATGGTTTGATTTTGCAGCGTCTTGCGAAGCCCATACGGGGGCCGAGTGGTGTAAGCACATCTATGCGGTTCTCGAAGAATTACAAGTGCCACAGTGTCTCTATGAATGGTCGTTAGAGGCTGAGCGAGACGGTGATTTAGAATCTAAGGCCAGTCATGAGCAAATGTATAATGCGGTCATCGGATTCCTCGATGAAATGATGGTCTTAACCGAAATGGAAACATTGACACTGGACGAGATGATAGCCCTCTTAGAAGAGGCCCTTGATAATGTTCACTATTCGATGATTCCACCATCTCTAGATCATGTGGCAATTACAACTATTGAACGGGCATATAGTCAATCATGGCCAAGGGTCTATGTGATGGGCCTTAACCAAGGTGTATTTCCTCAAAATATGGGTGATGAAGGCTTAATCAAGGATAGAGAGCGGGAGGCCCTTGCTGAAGCGGGCATCGTTCTTGCAGAAGGTGCTTTACCGAAGGCGTTCAATGAAAACTTCCTTCTCTATTTAGCCATGACGCGGGCAGAACAGCATTTAACTATATCCTATGCTGGCTCTAATGATGAAGGAGAAGGTCTTGAAAGTTCTCTCGTTATTAAACGGTTACAATCCCTTGGTTTCTGTACATCGCCTGTAGAGGTTCCTTTCACTATTCAAGATGGTACTGAAGATAATTATTTATGGCGTCCATACCAAAGTTTATCCCTCTTATCTGAGCGTTGGGGCGCTTTGTTTAGTGGCGTACCTGTGTCGCCGTTGTGGTGGGGGCTCTATAATTGGGCTCGCAATGATGCGGCCTACAGACCGCGCTTAGAGGATGTGAGCCGTGGTATTCGCGATAATAATGATGTACCTATTATTGCACCAGAATTAGTAAATGGCCTATTCCTTAAACGGGGCTATATGTCTGGGTCCGTAACGCGCCTTGAAAAATATCGTCAGTGTCCATTTAAATTCTATGCCCAATATGGCTTACAATTGGAACCCCGTAAGGTACGCTCCTTTGGGGCCCCAGAAATTGGTACCTTTTTACATGCCAATTTAGAACGGTTAGGAACACAACTATTGTCTGAGCATAAGCAATGGCGTGATTTAGATGAAACGGCACAGCAGGAATTATGTGCTCGCGTAGCAGCGGATATATTAGAAGAGAATCGCTATGATGAGGATGAGAAAACGGCCTATGATAAGGCTATTGAAGAGCGCGTTGTTAGAACATTGCAGAAAACAGTATCACGCCTTGTAGATTGGTCTAGTCGGTCCTCCTTCGATACGATGTATTTAGAACAAGACTTTGGACGTCCTAATGGCTGGGAATCTATAAAGGTACCTCTTGGTGATGATCGTTATTTGCGACTGGTTGGTCAAATTGATCGTATCGATGAATATAAACGCGATGGTCATACGTACGGCATGGTTATCGACTACAAATCGGGTAGTACATCGGTGAATGCACAGGAAATATACTATGGTCTAAAATTACAATTGATGACCTATCTGTTGGCACTAGAATCGGCTTATGAAAAACATCACGATCAACCGATGACACCAGCTGCCGTTGTATATACATATGTGAAAAATCCACGAACTCCAGCTGGTGAACCTGTGTCCTATGATGAAGCCAAAGCCTTGGCTGATACGAATGGGGCCCTTAACAATAAAGGATATTTTACAGATGATATCGATATGCTGGAAAAAATGGATGAAAAATTGCTCACCTATAAGGGTAAGGGGCCTTATGTGCCTGTTCGTATTACTGGTAAAGGGACTATTCATTCAGGAGATATGAAAGTCGTTAAATCCTCCGGTGATTTTGATATCATGTGCCGTTATACCGAATCGATTATGGCGGACACCGGCTCTGCCATCGGCAAAGGTAAATTTCCTATTGCCCCATATCAGTTGAATAAGGCTATTCCTTGTTCCTATTGTGATTACAAGACCGTATGCCGATTCGATAATGAACGTAATCAGTACAATTATTTAACGTCTCTAAATGAGGCAAATGCCCTAGAGAAAATGCATGAAGCTCTAAATGGCACCTCTGAAAATATAGCATCCGGTGTTACTTCTGAACATATGGTGTCGAGTGTTGCTAAGTTACTAGGTGAAAGTGTTAATAAGGATAGTTCTATGACAGGAGGTGACGACAATGGGTGTTAAATGGACACCAGAGCAGGAGTCTGCCATCATGTCCCCAAAGGACAGTAATTTAGGGGCCCAAACATTGCTCGTTGCCGCTGCTGCTGGATCTGGTAAAACGGCGGTTCTCGTAGAACGTATCATAACACGCTTGAAAGATATGGATAATCCCTTATCTGTACAAGAATTGATGGTCGTTACTTTTACAAAGGCCGCTGCTGCTGAAATGAGCGCTCGTATTGGCGTTGCTTTGGCGAAGGCTATGGAAGCAACCGATGACAAGGTATTACAAGCGCGCTTAGAGCGGCAATTGAACCTATTGCCATCGGCACATATTTCTACACTACATTCCTTTTGCCAGTGGGTAATCCGCTCGTATTTCTATAAACTTGATATTCCGCCTACGGCTCGTATCGGTAATGAAGCGGAAATGGCCCTCTTAAAACAAGAGGTGTTGGAAAACCTATTGCAAGAGGCATATGAACATAATGAGTATGGAATTTTTGATTTATCTGACTTCTTTAGTGATGATAAGTCTGATGCGGGCTTGCAAGATAAGGTACTAAGCCTCTATGAATTTGCCATGTCTCAATCGAACCCAGATGGGTGGATGCGTCGCGCCGTGGAGCCTTATAAGGAGGCTCAAAATCAAGATTTACGAGACACCTTATGGGGCAGTGCCATGTGGGATGAGCAACAGGCCGAAATCAATCGTATTGCTGAACGATTAGAGTTGATGGAACCCTTGCTTGAAAGCCCTGTAGGTCCTAAGAAATGGGATAAGGTATACCAAGAGCAATTAGCCGCATTGGCCCAACTAAAAGGGGCTCAGTCTTGGCCTGATATGGTCGACGTATGCCGTAACCTAGATACCTTTACAAAAGCAAGTTTTACAAGCCTTGGTAAAGCCTTAGAAAAAGGAGAAGTAGATGGTGCGTTAGCAGATGAATTTAAATCACTTGGTTCCCAAAATAAGGACAGCTTAAAAGGAATGAAAAACGGTTTATTTCATATTGATGAAGCTGTGCTGCAACAGCAATTTGTAGACCAGTATCCGCTCATTCATAATCTGGTAGATTTAACCATTGCCTTTCATAGGGCTTATAATGAGGCTAAAAAAGAACAAGGCATCATGGACTTTAGCGACTTGGAACACCTCTGTTTGGCACTCCTTGTGGAACCTGGTACCGAAGATGACCCTCAACCATCCGAAGTGGCCCTTGAGTTGCAGGATACTTTCAAAGAAATCATGGTGGACGAATACCAAGATACGAATGGTGTACAAGAAACCATTATTAATCTTATTTCTCATATAGATAACCGATTCTACGTAGGCGATGTGAAGCAAGCCATTTATAGTTTCCGTATGGCGGATAGTTCTCTGTTTATGCATAAGTACAATACGTACGGACTCGAGAATGACGCTGTAGAGCGTCGCATCGATTTGGCAAAGAATTTCCGGTCCCATGAAAATATTTTGACCACTACGAATTTTATTTTTTACCAAATTATGACCCAAGAGGCAGCAGAACTTGATTATGGTGAAAAAGAATCGCTCATACCAGGCCGCATCGTCGAGGATGCACCTGCTAATTGGGTGGGCGGTGCCGTAGAATTGCATCTTTTGGATACCAGTGATACGAACAGTTCTGATGAAAGCGATATTGGAACTAATGTAAACGATACGGAATCTATCGGTGATGAGCCAGAGAATAATGAACGGGAACTAGATTTTATCATTCAGAAAATCAAGGAATTGCATGCATCTAAAAAACAAGTGCAAAATCCAGATGGCTCATTCCGTCAAATTCAATGGCGCGACTTTGCCGTGTTACGTCGGTCCCTTGCAGGATGGGGAACACGAGCTGTAGCTGCCATGCGTCAAGCGGGCATCCCAGCTGTTGTTAATGAGCGCGATGGCTACTTTGAAGCACAAGAGATTCAATTGCTCTTGTCCTTGTTACAGATTATCGATAATCCAGAGCAGGATTTGCCGATGGCTGCCGTATTGCATTCTGGGCTGGTAGGTCTCGATGCCAATGAACTCGGTGCATTGCGACTTACTGGGGAAGGCTCTTTATGGTCCCTTATGCCTATTTATGCCGAACAGGCCCAGGATGAACGGTTAGTACAATTCCTTGGGCATATTGAGCATTGGCGTACATTGTCACGCCGTCATGGCGTAGCTGATTTGTTATGGGATATATACGAAACCTTGGACTACGTGAACTATGTGGGGGCCATGCCGAATGGCCTTGTGCGCCGCGCAAATGTGATGGCCCTCTATGAAAGGGCTAAGGGTTTTGAATCGTCTGGGTTCCGCGGCCTCTTTAGATTCCTTCGTTTTGTTGAAAGCTTACGCGATAGCAATCAGGATATGGCCGTTGCCAATGTGGTTACCGAAGCGGATGATGTGGTGCGTCTCATGACCATCCATAAGAGTAAGGGCCTTGAATTCTCGGTTGTATTTCTTTCAGGGGTACAAAAGAAATTCAATACTATGGACTTTAACTCCCCACTGTTGGTCGATAAAAATGCTGGTATCGGATTGAAGGGCTATTACCCAGATATTCGTGTATCCTATCCATCTATGCCGTGGCTCTATTGTAAATCTGTTAAATCGGATGCTATGAAAGCCGAAGAACAGCGTATTCTCTACGTAGCATTGACCCGGGCACGGGATAAGCTATTCCTAACGGGGTATATCAACAAGGAAATTAAAAAGGAAAAGGGCATTGGTGCTCATATAAAAAATGCGGCATTGACCCAGACTCAAGCATTAGGTGTAGATCTAATTAAAGCTGGCAACTCCTATTTACATTGGCTGCTCATAGCCTTCGCTCGTCATTTAGATGGGGGCGGTCCATTACGCAATAGTATCGAGCTAGAAGGAGCTATTAATTTTGATTTACTGGACCGTCAATGTAAGGTGAAGGTAGAAATTCATGATGGTTCTCTGTATGGTGACCTAGACTATAAGGCTGATGTGGATGAAACAACTATTAATACCGTTCGCGCTTTAGGAAAGGTGAATGATGTAGAATTGCCAGAGGAAATTGTACAGCGATTTGCTTTTACCTATCCTAATCTTGTAGCCTCTAAGACAACAGCTAAGATTTCTGTGAGCGAATTGAAACGGCGATTTGCTGAACGTGATGCGGAGGCAGTATCGGCTACGGTATTAGATACAAGTATTCCTGCTATTAGTGAAATAGAGATAGCCAATTCTGTATTTGGCCGTAAACCAATAGCCATTGCAGCAGCTGATGAAGTAGTAACAGGCGCTCAATGGGGTACCTTAATGCATGAGGCTATGCAGTGGCTGCCGGTGCAGAAGTATACACAAACGTCTATGACTGATATGCTCGATTCTTTGCAAGCAGACGGTAAGTTTAGCAATGACGAGCGCAGTCTATTAAGTGATCGTAGCTTATATGGGTTCTTTAACTCTGATCTTGGTAAGCGTCTTATTGCATCAAAACGGGTAGAACGGGAATTGCCGTTTAGCATGCTCTTTGATGGAAATCGCGTGTATCCTGATGTAGAAGAGGGGGAACGATTGTTTTTACAAGGTATTATCGATACTGCCTTTGTTGAAGATGATCAATGGATTCTCGTAGACTATAAGACGGATCGTGTTAAAAGTGGGGATGAACTAGTTCATCGCTATAAAATACAAATGGACCTTTATAAAGAGGCCCTTGAGACCTTAACAGGCATGCCTGTTAAAGCAAGTTATATTTATAGTTTCCGTTTACACGAAGCCGTTTTGTTATAACGTATATAGGAAAAAAGCCATTTAAAAAGATAAGAACCCCCTTTGCTGGACAACCAGTAAAGGGGGTTCAATCGCTTAGATAAGCGACTTTTTCTTTTGATGTTTAGTAGGTGCAAATACCTTGAGGACTTGAGGTAAAACCTCAAGGTCTACTGGCATAGATGGACCTGCATCACCATCCATGTTGGTTGGTAAATCACCTATATTACTTAATAATTCAATATGAGCTTTTTGTACTGTTAGCGTAGTCGTATTGCTTGAATTATAGATGGCTCCACTTAGAATGAGCGGTAAGACCTTGAAAATATCTAGAATAAAGTATTCTTTAAAGATAACGAGACGCATATAACCATCATCGACAGAGGCCTCCGGCATAAAGCGTTCAAAGCTAGATACCACATTGGTGAGTAGTGCTAGCACTAGTGGTGATTTACAAATAAAATCATCCGTCTCTGTTTTGACACGGTATGTATAATCCTTTGTGGTGAATAGAGCTTGACCAGCACGCAAAAAGTAAGCCAGAGGACCTAAGATGCGCTTTTCCTTTGGCGTTACCTCTTCGATAACCTTTGGAATGACACCGGCTGCAATATTATTGCAGAAGTATTTATCATTGCAACGACCGATGTCGATAGAACGAACTTGATTGATATCGAGGCGGCGAATTGCCTCTAATGGCCGTTGTGGAATGCCAAGAGCACGAGACATATCGTTAACGGTCCCCACAGGGATAAAGCCAAAGGTTGCTTTGAATCCGCCTTGTGCGATGCCGTTAACTGTTTCATTTACGGTTCCATCACCGCCCATGCAGAATACGGCATCAAAACCATCATCACAGGCCGCCTTGGCAAAACGAGTTGCATCATTAGCACCCGTTGTGAATTTTATTTCGATTGTGTCAAAGAGGGTACTCAATTTCCACTGTAAATCAAGGGCATATCGGCGTGCTGCACCGCCACCAGATACAGGGTTAATGATAACCAGACAACGACTCATATTGGTAACTTCCTTACTTTTAAACTATGACCATCTAGAAATTGACAGTCATATGCGCGAGATTTATAATTAGAGTGTATGTAACTATTATATATGCATGTGTTTGTATATAAAAATGCTTACATTTTATTATACTAATTTTAGGCGTTCATTGAAAGTATGAAAGCATATAAACGTTAGAGGGGACCTAGGCTAGAAATATGACAAAAGACGTGAAAGGTACAAAAGAACCAAAAGAGATGTATCATTTTTCCGCTGTAGATTCAATTGAACGATTGCCGTTAAGTGAACAAGTTTATGTAACTTTGAAACAGGCTATTTTAACAGGGGAGCTATTACCGCACGAAAAACTAAATGAAGTTAAAATCGCAGAACAGCTTAAGGTAAGTGCAACGCCAGTTCGCGAAGCTTTCAGAAAATTAGCAAAAGATAATCTTGTTGTTATCGTGCCATGGAAGGGTGTTACGGTTAAAGCGGATACACCAGAAGAAATCGTGGCGCTATACCAATGTCGCGAGGTTATGGAAGGTTTGGGGGCTCGTTTGTGTGCCCGTCACGCCACACCAGAGCAAGTAGAAGAACTTAAGGAATTGTGCCGCGAAATGCATGCTATTGAGGATGCAACTGCACGGGTAGAGGTTAACAGCCGATTCCATAGCATGATTGCGCAATTTTCAGGCAATGAGCGCGTTGTGGATTACTTATTAGATTTCCGTGAACGTGTAAATCGCGATATGTACTTGAGCTCCTTCAATGCAGTGCGCACTCATGACTGCGATGACGAACATGATCATATCATAGACGCTATTGAACGCCATGACGAAGTGGCTGCAGAAAATGCGATGCGTCAACACATCAATAATGCTTTTATCTTTAAGCGGGCTAATGCGGAAATACAAGATAAAAAATTAAATGAAGTTTAGTAACTAAATAGATATATTAAAAAGGACCCTAGTTAGGGTCCTTTATTTTGCAAAGTCATATATAAGATACGTAAGGGGTTAGTATATTTTATATATGTAGTACATGTTAGTAGGAATTATCTTGTTTTCTAATGATTTTTATAAAATGAGGTTATTTTTATGATGCAAATATCAAAATTGAAAGTAAGTATGATTCAATTATATCTCTAGTATATATGTGCTAACTACGTTCTAGAGTTCTTTCTTAAGTTCCAAAAAGCGCTGATGTGCTAATCGGAAAAATTCGACTCTTTCATAATGCTTTGAAAGATGTCTATTACAGGATTTGTAGTCTTGCGTACGAAGACGTAGCAATTGACTAATAGAAATGTTGAGGCAATAGGCGATTTTAAAAACCACCTCGATGGACACACCTGAAATACCGTGTCCACATTCTAACTTGCTCAAATAGCTGCGGCTAATGCCCACGACATCGGCCAATTGTCGTTGTGAAATGCCCATCGACGTGCGCAGCGTAGATATTTTATGGCCCAAGCACATATACTGCTGTTGAAATTTTGGGTCCTGATAATGATTTCGTCGGTAGGCAGGCATTGTAAGTGTAGGATCTTTCATACGACCTCCTTTCCGATTCCTACCTTGTGCTTTTAGTATACTTAGCAAATACATTGTTGACTAATACGTAATATATGATAATTATTATGTATATATGATAATTACACGAATCGTTAAAGTGATGGAGTACTATTATGGAAAAATATATGGCTATCGCCTGCGGTGGTGCCTTAGGAGCACTAGCGCGATCGATGGTAGGCGAATGGGTAATGGCACGGTTAGGACCATATCCATTTGGCACTATTGTAGTTAATTTAATCGGTTGTTTGATTATAGGCATCATCTTAGGCGCCTATTTGTGTAGACCTGATTGGCCTCAATGGGTTCGGTTTTTCTTGGTCGTTGGTGGACTTGGGGCTTTTACAACATTTTCTACATTTGCTTTTGAATTATTACAACTATTGACGGCTGGTGACTTTGGAGACGTACTATTTTATGGTGTTGTACAGATTTTCGGTGGGTTAGTACTCTGTGCCATTGGTATGTGGATTGCCAAACTCGTATGTGCGTAAATGCATATTAGCCGCTATCATCCATATGATATAGTAAATGTATTACCATAAATTACGTTTGATATGCATAAAATAGAATCTATGTTGAAAGGTTAAACTATGAAAGAAATAAACGTACAAGATGCTGTAGGGCATGCTTTGGTACACGATATTGTACGCATCGTCATCGGCGAGGTGAAGGATACGCCCTTTCGCCGCGGCCATGTGATTACGGAAGCAGATGTACCCAAATTACTCGATCTTGGTAAAGAACATATTTATGTGATGGAACCAGAAGATGAAGGTTTCCTCCACGAAGAAGATGTGGCCCGTGCCTTGTATACTATCGCAAAGGGTGACCATATGCACGATGGTCCCATGGCACAAGGTAAAATTGAAGCCATTGCCGATGTAGATGGTCTACTCAAGGTCGATGTAGATAAACTATACGCTATCAATAGCATCGGCGAATTGACCATCGTTACAAAATTGAATAATACACCTGTGAAAGCGGGCGATAAAATCGCCGGTATGCGTTGTATTCCTTTATTGCTAGAAGAACAACAAGTAACAGCAGCTCAAAAAATTGGTGGACCTATCTTAACTATTAAACCATTTGTGCGCAAAACAATGGGCATCGTTACAACAGGTTCTGAGGTATTTGAAGGACGCATTAAAGATGCGTTTACACCTATTATCGAGGAGCGTTGTGCAGAATTTGGGGTCAAAAAAATCGCCCATGAAATCGTCACAGATAACACGGACGATATTGTGGCAGCCATCGATAAGGTGAAAGCGGCGGGCGCAGATATCATATTCTGTACAGGTGGCATGAGCGTAGATCCTGATGATTTAACACCAGGTGCCATTAAACGCTACGCAGACCGTGTAGTGACATACGGATTACCTGTACTGCCAGGCTCTATGGTGTGCATTGCATACTGTGCTGATGGCACGCCAATTTTAGGCGTACCAGGCGGTGTTCTATTTAGCAAACCAACGGCCTTTGATGAAATCGTACCACGGCTCATTGCAGACGATGAAATTACAAAAGAAGATTGTATCTGTATGGGGCATGGTGGGTTCTTAGGATAAGAAGTTACAATGATCAATGAAATGCTTATAGAAAAATGGGTATTTACAAATGAATTTATGATTATTTATTATTATTAAAAACAGTATGTAACAGTATGCAATATAAAGGACTTTTAGTGATGAAGTTAAAAACAAATTACTCTGTTTTTTGGTACTTATTTTTAGGCTGCTCTTTTATATGGCTAATTTGTGGATTAAGCTACAATTTTTTTTATAATGATAAAGTTGAGCAGTCTAGAGTAGAACTGACGCAAGCTTTAAATGCATATTTTCCTCGAGAACAATATATGATTACTAGTGAAGTATATGAGGCGAACAGAAGAACTCTTTTATCAAAAGGCTTAGCAATTAAAATAAGGAAAGATTCATTACATAAAGATATAAAATTAATAAAACCTATAAGTGGGAATTGGACGTTAGTTGACCAAACTAAGAATCGTTATGTATATGAAAATGAATTATATAGAGTATATGTAACAAAGGATCCATTAAATGATGGATATATTGTAGTGTTAGCACGTAATAATTGGTTAGAACTATTGCATTTATAATTAAATTGGTTTTGATTAATATACCCTTTATTTAGTAGATTACTTTTAACTAGAGGGCCTACTATAAAAAAGAAAGAATGTCGTGTCTGTAGCAATAGAGGTCATTAGAATTGGCGACAAACGACCATCTGGATTTGGGTTTTCCTATAGTATAAATAGAGAACATTCAGTTAAAAAATATTCCTAAAAATTAATGTGAGGATATATGGATAGAAATTATTTTAAATTGAATAGGATACCTTTTGCAGTTAAACTCTATGTTGGTTTTGCCTTATTTGTATTTCTACTAATGGGACTTATTCAGCTTCATTCGTATATTAATAGGCCGGAGCAGATGCAAAGTCTTCAATTATATGAACAAAAGTTAGAAACTATATCCTCAAAAAAAATAAATGAGAAGTATTATGCATCTGGTAGAGCATCTCAAAATAATAATCTTGAAATTACATATGACTCTGTTACAATTGACGATGTTAAAGAGATACTTTCAAAACAAAATATAGGTTGGAACGAGATAAGCAAAAATCGTATAGTTGGACACGATTATGATGTTAATGTTTATATCGAACTATTTAAAGAACGAGGTTCTAATAAAGTGATTTTAATATTACAAAAAAGAAACTAGAATTTTCTTACGATAACAAATGATTTGTATTACTTATTGATATTTATACTAGTCATATATGTTTAGTATAGGGAGATTTTTATATTAGATATAATTTCCGTGTATGCTAAGAAAATATCGTTAATGAAAAGGGCACCAATTCAATTATTGGTGTCCTTTCGAGTTATTCATTATAATTTTGTTTCCATAGCATTAGAAGATATTCTTTAGGCTGTAGTTAATTACGATGAGTGAAACCAGGGTGGTACTCTTGTTAGCGATAGTACTGTACATATTACAGCTCGTGATGCCAAGGACAGTGGTATTCATGTAACTGGTGAAACAGTACAAGCTAAAAACCTAGTATTAGATAGTGCTAGTGATATCAACCTTGTAGCGGGCAAAAATACTGTCGATGTTAACAATACCTATAAAAGTTCTGGTTGGAGTGTCGGTGCTGGTATTAGTTTGACTGGTGGCGGACTTCTCGATATTAATGCGAGTGGCAATATGGCTCGTCAAAATGGCGATACCCATCAAGAAAGCTATGTACCAACGACGATTAAAGCCGCACAATTAGCACAACTTAAAGCAAAGCGAGATACTACTATTATTGGCTCTACTGTATCTGGTAAGAAAGTTGAAGTTGATACAGGTCGTGATTTACATATGCAAAGCTTACAAGATGTAGATAACTTTAAAGAACACAGTAAGTCTGCTGGCTTCTCCGTATCCTCTAAACCTAATTTCAAGGATCCAACTGGTAGTATCAATGCTAGTGTAGGACGAATTGATAGTAAATGGAAAAGCGTGACTCACCAGGCTGGTATTTATGCTGGAGAAGATGGCTATGATATTCATGTAGGGAATGGTACTAGATTAGAAGGTGCCGTCATTAACAGTGCTGCTCCAAAAGCTAAGAATACATTGACTACCAAATCTTTCGAGATGAAAGATATCCAAAATGAAGCTGAGTATACCTATAGCAACAACGGGATTGGCTATAACTATTATGGTAGTAAAAAGAAACTCGAAGAGATGAAGACCAATGATAAAAAAGGATATGATAAGATTTATAACAGTATTGGTCTAGTTCCAAACTTAGGCGTAGGATCAAAAGGCAAAGCAAACTCGACTACTCAATCTGCAATTTCAGATGGTATACTAACAGTAGATGGTAAAGAAATTGATACTAAGACCATTAATACAAATACCGAGAATACATTACATCAATTAGATAAGATTTTTGATAAAAAGAAAATTGAAGAACGTCAGGAGCTAGCACGTTTATTTACTAAGAATGCTTATGAGCAATTACATAATTGGCAACCTACCACAAAAGAAGGCAAGATTGCCAAAGCTTTTGCTCATGGTGTGATTGGTGAGTGGGCTGCACGTATGGCGGGTAATGCACCTGGTAGTGGCTTTAAAGCTACAATGACCAATGAACTGCTCATAGAAAAGATTAAGCAAATAGCGGATAATGATCCAGCATTAGCACAATGGTTGAGTGCCGCCGTAGGTGTTGTAGTTAATAAGGTTAGCGGAGACTCTGTAAATACTGGAGCAGCAGTGGCATCTTATGCTACTAAATGGAATGATGGAACTGGTGTTAAAAGTTCTCTAGAAGAAGCTTATACTGCTATAGATAAAGATATTTTAGAAGAAATAAATAAACAAGAATATGATGATCTTAATAATTTATCAAAGATATTAATAAAAGGTACTCAGGTTGGAGAAAATTCAGACCGGTTAGCCTCTATATTTGGTCGATTTTCGCCGAATTATAATGTAGCTGTTGCTTTTTATAAACATGCATTACATGGAAATGGGGAAAAACAATATTTCCCTCTAGGTACAGCTGCATCCCAATTAATAAGAAACCATTCTTCTTTTATTAGTAAAGTGAAAGAAAATAGTGCAGATATGTCGGTTGGGGAAAGTAAGGTGCAATATTTTGTTGTCTCGACACATACTAATGCTAAAGCTGCATTTGGGAAAATAAAAATTGGTGTAAAAATGACAAAGATTTCTGAAGATAAAGTTCATGTGGTTGGGCAAGGAAAAGATCTTTATAATTTTGAATGGATTTCTGATTATTCTAATGATATTCCAGATGTTCCACCAGTAGAGCTTTCGGCTGACTTTATAGCTAAATTGTGGTCTATCGTAAAAGGTGTATCAGAGGAGAGTGCCCTAATTGCTGCGAATAATATTGCTTATTTAGAGCAGAGAGCAGGGATTATCAAACCTTTTAAATATGGTATTCAAATTGATACTGTTATTTGAGCTAAAGGGAGTGCGTAGTGACATGAAAAATATATTAGTTGTTTTTATAGGTGTCTGTATTTTGGTAGTAGGGTTAATCATTTATATTGGTGAATCTAACTCATATAAATATGAACCTCGCTATTTTTTAGGTTATTCAAAGGGAGAAAACTATATACTAGATACTCAAACTGGTGTTACACTAGAACAAAGTGGATATTCTTATGAAGTGCAATCAGATTATTTATATAGTTATGGGAAAACAGGGTTCCTAAAGCTTGATTTAAACTCTGGTCAAACTTATTATTTATTTGATGACCAAACTGATGAAATCTATAAAAAAAATATTTTGAATAGATGTTTAATAGAGAAAAAAGAGCAGAAACCAATACTAACATATATTTGGACTAATAAGAATGATTTAACTTTAGAAGAGCAGACTATTTATAATCGTTTGAAAGAAAAGCGGATGAGATACCCCAATCACTCTATCATTGTTAAAATAATATAATAGGATTTGTTATTATTTGATATTTTTTACAATTGGTGAAACAATCTAGTAATGCACTTAGTGAGAGTTTTCTGTACTGATAAATAATTAATTATTACATACTAATAAAATGACACCTATATCTCCATAAAGGGGATATAGGGGCTCTCTGTCAAATGTTGGGGTATTCACCCTGCGAGTTTTCTTTGGCACTAATCATATTTATGGTTGGTGCCATTCTTTTTCCTCCTTTTTGTCATATAATAAAAAAATGTCGGAAGCGATACCGTTATGGTGTCATCCTAATATTTAGTTGTACACCGAATAGGCATGACTAAGGGGCTGCAACTAGAATGCGGTAAAACCGGATTCTGTTACAGCCCCATGATTGTAATTCCTTTTGCTATTAAAATGATTTTTTACCCAATGTAGGGTGGCTACAACGTTTTAATGTTAGCGTATCAATCATATGAACCGCTTCGTCCAATGTAAGGTCCTCTCGTCTTGTAGGCGTTTCGAGGACTGCCAATGGATGGTCTGTGCCTACCTCGCCGGATGGCAAATAGATATATTCTTGATTGATTGTATCGCCAAAGATATAGCCTGCTTGTAAATGCTCTTTATGGATGCGACTCATAATGCTCCTTTATAAATGTATGATGCACATTTGAATAGTATGTTAGTTATGCCTCATAGGAATTCAATTACAGTATTTTTTGTATTTTAAATTCTGCATAATCTGCAGAGACAAGTTCTAATTTAGTGGTTCCAAATGTTGAAGGAATCCGTTTGAATGAAATTTGGTCATGTAAATGGCCGAATATGCATATGTCGATATGGTAGCGTTCCATTAGGTCTGTAAAGCCTGATGGGGCGTTATTTTCGTTAAATGGTGGATAATGTAGTAAGAGTACCCGCGTTACAGGAAGTGTTTCCTCGGTATTCTCTATTTCACCGTGTTCCTTTTGCAACGCTTGGATGGCATGTTCCATTTCTTGTAATGCCGCTTCGGTACGCAAGATTTCTCTGTCATAGATAGACTGATCTGTATCCGGTTCAAAGCTAGCATCATCAGGACAAATATATCCGCGCGTGCCACCAAAGGCTAAGATGCATTGCTGTTCGGTGGACTGGCTTTCACCAGTTA
>OGJZ01001430.1_pt1 | contig 21961 bp, 27 predicted proteins | sample 1572321 | NCBI WGS metagenome assembly OGJZ01 (sample SAMEA2582086, study PRJEB24529) | metagenome | biome: Human gut stool | place: China | collected 2011 | reverse complement strand
AGAACGAGAGCTTCCCAAGCTCTATACGAGGGTTCGATTCCCTTCGCCCGCTCCATGACCCTTTCTTAAAGTCTACTAACTTACTGAATCCTAAGGGATACGGCTTAAAGCCTTCCGATAGTTTTACTCACTGTAACCAACACTGTGACTAACTTTGTTGAAGTAGTGAGCAGACCTAAGGTCTCAGTACATGCTCAACTCAAGAACCTACCTTTATCAGCGTAACGGTGTCTTTTACATCCGTCTTAGGATGAAGACCACTGGTCGCTTGACCGCTTCGCTTCCTTCTCACAACCGTTATAAACTAGCGTCAGTATCTTTACGGACCAAGGATAGACGTACCGCTATGGCTCACTCACGGCACATCAAGTCAGCACTTAAAGCAATACACGCAGACAACCCTAACGCCTCTTATGAGGAACTACGGGAGCACCTGAAGACCATTGTCGAGTGGGAACTTAGTGTCAGCCGTGATGACCTGAACGACCCTGAGTCCTATCAGCTTTATGTTGACCAGTACGACGACATTAAGTCCAACCTTCGGGAAGCTGTAGCAACTGAGCGTCTGACTGTAGACCAGCATCGCTATATCAATGACGTTATCGGTGTGCTTAAAGCCTGTCAGGATAGACTCAAGGGCGATAGCTCTGGCCTGTTGTCTTACCTTGAGCCTGAGACCAGAAGCCCGTCCGTCTCCCTATCTGTATCATCGGAGCCTGAAGTCCCTGAACCTAAAGCACTGACCCTCGCGTCTCTCATTGAGCTGTACGAGCAGGAGAACGCCCAGAACTGGAAGCCAGCGACCCTGAGCGAGAACCGAGCGTCTCACTCTACGTTAATCGAGATATTCGACTATCTGGATATTCAGGACGTCAGCAAGGCGACCCGTGCAGATATGCTTAGGGTCCGTGAAGTCCTCCAACTGTTACCGAAGAACCGCAAGCAACGCTTTAAGGCTATGCCGCTGTCTGACCTGCTGAACCGGGAGTCTAAGACTGACTGTCTGGATGTCGTTACCATCAACAATAAATACCTTATCAAGATGGCTGCTGTCTTTAAGTGGGCGGTACGCAACGACCTGATAGCTAAGAACCTGACTGAAGGTCTTGAGCTGAAAGTCCCGCAGCGTAAAGCCTCCGACGCTCGTGATGCGTTTAGTCCTGAGCAGGTAGGGCAACTACTGGTCGCCGCTAAAGCTTACTCTCAGAAGACCTCAGGTAAGCCATACCATTATTACGTCACCGCTCTGGCTGCAATCACTGGAGCAAGACTTAACGAGGTTGCTCAGCTTCAGGTCAAAGACGTCAGGGTCACTGAGGCCGGGACCGTGTATATCCATATCAACGAAGACGATAGCAGCTTACCGGGTAAGAGCATCAAGAACGCCCATAGCGACCGCTGTGTTCCGCTGGTCGATGGTGCTTATGGTTTTGTATTGGCTGATTTTATGTCACTCGTGGAAGACCGTAGAAAGACTGTGGGCGATAATGCTATGGTATTCGATGGCCTCAAGCTGATGAAGAACGGCTACGGTGAGCAGGTGAGCAAATGGTTTAACCGAACGTTGCTACCTAAAGTCCTCGCTGACCGTAGCGGCTTAGCTTTCCATTCGTTTAGACATACAGTTGCGACCCAGTTAAAACAACATGGGGTCGAGTTAGCGTATGCTCAGGCGATTATGGGTCATAGCTCTGGGTCTATAACTTACGACCGTTACGCTAAAGAGGTCGAGGTAGATAGGCTGGTTAATGTGATGGCTGATGTTTATAAGGAGACTGAAGTAAATGGCTGAGTATTTCCCGGCAGTTTTTGAGGGTGAGGCTTTTAATTGTCCATATTGCGGGGTTTATGCTCGGCAATTTTGGCGTACATTATTCGGTAGTAGTCAGCGTCTGGGGGCAAAGGATACACCCTTCAAAATGTCGTCATGTTCACATTGTGGTGAAAGTGCCTATTGGTTCGAAGAAAAAATGATGGTCCCTGCTGCGGGTAATGTTGAGTTGCCTAATCCAGACATGCCAGACGACTGCAAGTCCGACTACATGGAAGCCAGAAGCATCATTAATCTGTCACCTAAAGGCGCTGCCGCACTCCTTCGTCTTTGCCTCCAAAAGCTAATGGTCCACTTAGGCGAACCGGGGAATAATATTAATACTGACATCCGGTCACTCGTTCAGAAAGGACTACCTGTACGCATCCAGCAGGCAGCAGACATCTGCCGTATTGTCGGCAATCAGGCAGTCCACCCCGGAGAAATTAGCCTTGATGATGACCCGCAGTTGGCACATGGTCTCTTTAAGCTGCTGAACATTATTGTCACTGAGCAGATTACCAGACCGAAAGAAATTGAGGCTATGTTCCAAAGTATGCCTGAAGGCCCACGCCAAGGTATTGAGAATCAGGACAGACAGGCTAGAGAGCAGCAACAGGCCGCTAACGAATAAACCCTCACTATAGGGGGGATGGGGACTTAACTATCACTATAGGGAGAGGCCTTAATCCCCTCCGACCCATACTCACATTCATTTAGTCTCAGGCTTCCGGTAGCGGACCCGATTGGAAACCATCCGTATACGCCTAGTGTTAAATCACCTTGGCCTGAGACCATTCCCTTTAACGTAGCAATCTCTCTCCTTGACAGGCGGAGAACATCAGACCTCAGCGGAACTTCCGTCTATGAGACCATCGGTGTGCGAGATTGTGAAGAACCAAGACATCATTGCCGAGGTCTGCCATCCATTTGTGGACAGGCGGAAACTCAAAGAGGTTAGACCAGTGGTGTCTGAGGTTTGGGCTTTGAGATGACCAGCAGGCTGGAGGAGACCATGAGTTTATCTTGTTATGGATTGTGTTTATCACAATTCCAATAAGAAGAACTTTAAGTCCAGCCTCCAGTTAGACCCGAAGTGAACTATGGTCGCTATGATGTGTCTCCATGCTTCGGGTCTAACTGGAGGTCAGATTATGGCCTTATCAGGTAGCTAACGAATAAACCCTCACTATAGGGAGACCAGCTTCCGCCTCTGGGTCTGATGCGTCAGAACATGCGGAAATATGCTGATGTCCTTTCGCTTTAAATAAGTGTCACCGCCGACACTAATCATCAAATCTCAAAGTCATTCTATCTGCGTCTTGTTGCCTGCCGTCTCCCTATCGTTGGGGACTTTGAGTAGGTGGCAGGTTGCGGCTTCAGGATGCAGATAAAAGGGGTACAACGATATGTTTCAACAAGAATACACCATCCATATCTTCGGTCAGGACCTCACCAGTCAGGACGGATTGTTTCGACTGGAGGAAATTCGCCGAGTCGGTATCCAGATTGGTAAGGTAGAAGACACCGAGAAAACAATGGTTAAGCGTTTCGCTCAGACCAAAGTCGGACGCTATCTTATGGGGCAGAAAAACCGCCGCATAAAGAAAGTTGATATGGGTCGCCTCGGTACGTCATGGCTTGCTGACCCCACGTCCGCCGTGAAGTTTGGCGAGTGGCTGGACTTTGAGTACGGAATAGCTGTAGCGGATGCCTTTGTGTCTATGACCTCCAGTGCAAGCGTACAGGCCGCTGTAGCATCTTCGGATGACATCACGCCGGACTCTAAGGCATTCATTAAGAAGCACACGGTGTCGCACTACAGGGCCGGACAACTCGTCTCGAAAGAGGAATTTGAGGAGCTACGTGTCGGTCGCTGTGAGTGGAGACTTTAAAAATGGCTATGATTGACCCACGCACTCCCGAAGGCCGTTTGACCCTGCGTTACCGTGGTCTTCCCACTTCTATTCTGTTGGCGATGCTTGGTGTAGATAAAGAGGCTACGAATGACCGACCATTTTATTCTCGTAATGAGCTAATAGAACAATTGGTCATTCGCAATATGTCAGTTAACCGAGAAAGTAAGTAAGAAATTCTCTGGTCACTGCGTCAGTATATCCCAAAAGTAATGCGATAGTCGAAGGGATGATATTAATTGCTGCGGCAGAAAGTGATTTTATTGTTCTCTGTTCTTTGGAGGCCTTTATTAAAACCGCAAAGATAAACACTGGGATGAATGCAAGTAGGGCTACGGTGATTATACGTTCAAGCATATACAGTGTGTGCCAAGTTATCCCACCTTTTATATATCCAGCGCCGTATCCAACTGCATAAAAGCAGGCCAAGTAAAGCAATAAGCTAATAGCTAATTTGGGCATAAGTCATTCCTGAGTGTCTTGGTGAAAGATGGGCGTAGCTTAACAAATAGCCATATCCCTATTGATCGTTTGTTCCAATCATAATGACTTCGATTGATCGTTCAGAGTGATCAAACCTAACCCTATTTAACCTTTTGAGATGACCGATGCGGGGAGACCCGTAGGCATTACTGTGTCTGCGATACCGATAGTCTCAACTCTCAAGAGGAGAAATGAACATGTTGTTCAATAACCAAGACTGGAAACTGTCAGTCACCGACATCAATCTCTACGAGAATACTGTGAGTCTGGACGGTCAGTCCTATCCGCTGTCTCTCGCTATCAAGACCCTCATTCCGGGCTACCTGTCAGGCCTGCCGTCCACCAGCCGCGAGGCGATGGAGTTACTGGAAGCTCTGGCTGAAGCTGGTGTGACTATTAGCAACTTCTTCAGTAACGAGCTACTTACTGCCTATGGTCGCCGCCAGATGAACAAACGGGCTGAGGCTGAGCGTATCGCTAAAGAGCAACGCATTCAGGCGGAGCGTATGCGTGAAGAAAACATGACCGAAGACGAGTGGCAGAAAGAGCTGCAACGCCGCGAACAGGTCAAAGCTGAACGCCGGACCTATGGTGAGAACCTCCGCAGTGCTACCCATTCCGCTGGTCGCTCCCGTGCCGCTATCGTCGCTGACCTTGAGTCAGGCGGTAACTGGATGGACAGCTTGTAAGACGCCCACACACAAATGGTCCTGACCTGATGTTGGGACCCAAAGTATTAACCTAATTTTAGGAGATTGATTATTATGACTATGACTATGACTAAAGACGCTTTCCAGTTCGGCATTGAGCCTGTTCGTATCACCGACACCGACAACCTCCAGATTAACGAAGGCTTGCCGACTAACGCAGACCCGCAGGTTTATGCCCTTGAGCTGGCTAAGCTGGTTAAGACGATGCTCAATGGAGTACTTAAGGACGCTCAGGAGAATATCCCATTCCCTGTTGAGCTGCTGCCGACCCGTAACAGCTTACCGACTCCAATCATCGCTCACACTCTGGCTGACCGCTCTGTGGTCGTTCCTGTCCGTGGCGGTAAGGCTCCCGCTGTAGTCACTGCTGCCGCTGGTAGTGAAATCACAGTTGAACCTATTGAGCAGGCTATTCTCGTGTCGCATCAGGCGAAGCTGTGGGACTCCAAGTCCTCTACTGGTTTCACTGTTGGTACGCTCCAGCAAGACGCTCTGAACATCTGTGAGAATGTGGTCCGTACAATCAACGCTAAAATGGTCGATGTATTACTGACCTCTAAGCTGCTGAAGACAGTAGATTACCCGAAGCTGACCGGGAGTCTCCTGCCTAAGGCGGAGGCTATCGTAGATGCGCTGTTTGAGAGTACCGAGTCCGCTTATGGCTCTGAGGTGTCCAGCTATGGCATCCTTGCTCATGAGTCCCATATGTCCGCTCTCTCCCGTCTGGCTATGAAGAACGGCTTTGGTGGAGAGGATGCAGTAAAGGACATGCTGGGTACAGACATCGCCTACTACAATGGGACTGACCGTGGCCTATTCATGTTGGCGAAGCACTTCACCTGTCTGTCCTTTGGCTGTCTGCGTCATGATGGCGAACATATCACTGTGGTCTTATCCCGTGATGGCAACTCCCAGTCCCATGACCTTGAGATTCTCGGTAAGGTATTCGTGGTCGCTGAGGCTGCTACGACTGTGAAGATGAAGACAGGAAGTGCTACTGCTGTATTACCAGTGGTTAAGTGCCTGAGCTTCAAGTGAGCTAACTAACTAACAATAACAACTATTGGTCAGGACCTTCGGGTCTTGGCCCTTATTTGATGTTATGTTATATCATAACAACTCAAGGGAGGGACACATGGACCTACACAAAGTCTATCTCGTGGTCTTCCTGCTGAAGCTGGCTCTGGTAGTCGTGCTTATGGTCTGGCCCAAAGACTGATACTGATGAGTTTTGACTGAAAAATGTGAGAGGCCATCTAATACAATAAGCCTGACGATTTACCCCGTAGCCCGACCCTCAGTCAGACCAAAGGGCGCTGGTAGTCAATGACTGTGTTCTGCGGGCATGTTACGTGCTTCAAGTCTTGACCTTCAGCCTCTCCGTGTGTAACCATCACTGTAACCACTGGATTCATCAGTCTTTAAGAAACAAGAAGTTAGCTGGCTGTCCTCGGCTCCCTTCGCCCGCTCCAATCAATTTATCTTCACCTCATCAACCTGCCATTTTTGTTGTATCCGATTTTCTATATTATCTTAATTCAATCGCTTCAGACTTTTCGCAATCGCCGTAATATTTCCCCATTTTGTTGTAAATAAAAAGCGTTTACGCAATGCAATCCTTTTGTAACAACCCAGGTAAAACACCTTATTTTCAAGTTGTTAAATAAGTGGTTATCTACGCTTTTAACAAACGATTGATGGAATATTTTATGAAAGGGAAATCTGCATTAACTCTTCTGCTCGCTGGTATATTTTCGTGCGGCACATGCCAGGCGACAGGGGCAGAAGTGACGAGTGAATCTGTATTTAACATTCTTAATTCCACGGGGGCAGCAACAGATAAAAGTTATTTATCGTTAAATCCAGATAAGTACCCTAATTATCGTCTTCTGATTCACTCAGCCAAATTAAAAAATGAAATAAAGAGCCACTATACCAAAGACGAAATTCAAGGGTTGTTAACATTAACAGAAAACACACGAAAGTTAACGTTGACGGAGAAACCCTGGGGAACATTTATTCTTGCTTCTACTTTCGAAGATGACAAAACAGCGGCAGAAACCCACTATGATGCTGTCTGGCTGAGGGATAGTTTATGGGGCTATATGGCATTAGTATCAGATCAGGGAAATAGTGTAGCCGCAAAAAAGGTTCTGCTCACCCTGTGGGATTATATGTCTACGCCCGACCAGATTAAGCGGATGCAGGACGTCATTAGCAACCCCAAACGACTGGATGGAGTTCCCGGGCAAATGAATGCTGTGCATATCCGATTTGACAGCAACTCCCCCGTGATGGCAGATGTGCAGGAAGAAGGCAAGCCGCAGCTGTGGAACCATAAACAAAATGATGCGTTAGGTCTTTATCTTGATCTCCTTATACAAGCAATCGACACTGGTACAATTAACGCTGAAGATTGGCAAAAAGGTGACCGATTAAAATCGGTTGCGCTGCTGATTGCTTATCTGGATAAAGCCAATTTCTATGTTATGGAAGATTCCGGAGCATGGGAAGAAGATGCCCGATTAAACACATCTTCCGTTGCACTGGTGACCTCTGGACTGGAACGTTTGTCAAACCTACTCTCGAAGAAAGACTCTGTTTTTGTCTCTGATTTACTACGCGAAGCTAAAGTCAATGAACTGGATGAAACTCTTTCAACAACGAGGTTGAACCACCTCATAGATAAAGGTTATGAAAGAATAACGTTACAGCTTGATTTAGGGGGAGAATCCCCAGGTTATCTGGAAAAAGATAAACATTACAGAGAAGCCGATGCGGCTTTACTTAATGTTATTTATCCTGCAAATCTTTCAAAGATAAACACCAGAAGAAAAGAGCAAGTTCTAAAAATAGTTAAAAAACTAGCAGGTCCGTATGGTATAAAAAGATACGAGAAGGATAATTATCAGTCGGCAAATTTTTGGTTCAATGATATTAAAACCGATACCGATCAAAATTCGCATGCAAAAAGAGAAAAGAGCTTCATTCCATCAACAGAAGCAGAATGGTTTTTTGACTCATGGTATGCAAAATCAGCAGCAATTGTTTATAAAGAATCAAGAAAAGAAGAGTATTTGAATGACTCAGTACAATTTATGAATAGATCATTGGCCCAAATAACAGGCGAGAATATGATTGGTGCAAATGGCAGGAGCGTACCAGAAATGGCACTTCCCGAAAGCTATAACTATATCCACAAGTCGGGAACTTTGCATGAAGCGCCAAGCCCTATCATTCCGCTAAATTGGTCGAAAGCTTCAATGACTCTCATGTTGAAAGAGATGTCCAACCTTATCAATGATGAGGGAATTAAATAGTTTTCATAATGAGTTACAGCACAACGTTGGGTATTGACTGAGCAAGATGAACGACAAGGACAACGACATCAGCCTTATGAGGAGCAAGAAAATGAAAGCAAATTCGAAAACGATCAGAAGGATGAAAGTTAATGTTCGGTCTGAGGAAAGTAAATCGAAACACTCATACGTTTGAAACCACTTTTCAAAATTGGAAAGAAAATGGCGAAGATGTTGCATTATTAATGCCCGAATTTAGTGCTAAATGGCTACCGATAGCAGAAGAGAGTGGCAGCTGGTCTGGATGGGTATTGCTTGGAGAAATATTTCCCTTAATTTCATCTGAGCTCGCTGGGATGGCTTTAATGCCAGAAACGGAAAGGTTAATAGGGGAATGGCTCAGTTTATCCAGTTCCCCGTTAAATCTAAAGCATCCTGAACTAAAATATAATCGTTTGCGCGTAGGTAAAGTATTTGATGGAGTATTGAGCCCTGCTCAACCACTAATAAGAATATGGACAGGGGAATTGAATCTTTGGTTAGATAAAGTCACAGTCTGCCAATACGGAAACGCTCCAGCGTTAGACAAAAAATCGTTATATTGCTCCATTCATTTTGTAATTGGATTTAGTAAAACATGTTACAGAAGTCTTATTGATATTGAAGTTGGTGATGTTTTATTAATCTCAAATAATTTGGCTTATGCGGTTATTTATAATACAAAAATTTGTGATTTAATTTATCCAGAGGAGTTAAAAATGGCTGATCATTTTGAGTACGAGGAAGATTTTGAAACAGATGATTTTGATATCAAAAAAAACGAGAGTGAGATTTATGATGAAAATGACGATCAGATGATTAATAGTTTTGAAGACTTGCCTGTAAAAATTGAGTTTGTTCTTGGTAAGAAAATAATGAATCTATATGAAATAGACGAACTCTGTGCAAAAAGAATAATATCTCTGCTTCCTGAATCTGAGAAAAATATAGAAATACGTGTAAATGGCGCGCTAACTGGCTATGGCGAACTTGTTGAAGTGGATGATAAATTGGGCGTAGAGATTCATTCTTGGTTATCAGGGCATAATAATGTCAAATAGCATTTCGCTGATAGCTATACTAACATTATTTACACTATTGCCGTTTATAATAGCATCCGGGACATATTTTATTAAATTCTCGATTGTTTTTGTTATTGTCCGAAACGCGCTGGGGCTTCAGCAAGTGCCATCAAATATGACACTTAATGGGGTTGCTTTGCTATTGTCAATGTTTGTAATGATGCCGGTTGGGAAGGAAATATATTATAACAGTCAGAATGAGAATCTTTCATTCAATAATGTAGCGTCGGTTGTTAATTTTGTTGAGACAGGCATGAGTGGTTATAAATCATATTTGATAAAATATTCTGAACCTGAGTTGGTTAGCTTTTTTGAAAAGATTCAGAAGGTGAATAGTTCTGAAGACAATGAAGAGATAATCGATGATGATAATATTTCAATTTTCTCGTTACTGCCCGCATATGCATTGAGTGAGATAAAAAGTGCATTTATTATAGGTTTTTATATCTATTTACCCTTTGTCGTAGTGGATCTGGTTATATCCAGCGTTCTGTTAACGTTAGGTATGATGATGATGAGTCCGGTAACCATATCTACACCGATAAAATTAATTTTGTTTGTCGCGATGGACGGTTGGACAATGTTATCAAAAGGACTCATTTTACAATATTTTGACCTATCCATTAATCCCTGAGAAAAAAATATGGACGATATTGTTTTTGCGGGGAATAGGGCGCTGTATCTGATTTTAGTTATGTCTGCAGGACCTATCGCAGTTGCGACATTTGTTGGTTTATTGGTAGGGCTTTTTCAAACGGTAACACAGTTACAAGAACAGACGTTGCCATTTGGCGTCAAATTATTATGCGTAAGTATTTGCTTTTTTTTAATGAGCGGATGGTATGGTGAAAAATTATATTCGTTTGGTATCGAAATGCTGAATTTAGCATTCGCGAGAGGATAGGATGGGGGAGGCGATACTCTATCAGTTGCATAGTCTGCTGGCTGCTACAGCGCTCGGTTTTTGCCGATTGGCACCAACTTTCTATTTGTTACCATTTTTCGCCAGTGGGAATATACCAACAGTAGTCCGTCATCCAATAATAATAGTGGTATCATGTGCATTAGTTCAGCATTACCACTATGAATTATCGACCTTAAATGAAATCGATATCGCTTTGTTTGCTGCCAGAGAAATTATCATAGGGCTGTTCATTGCTTGCTTATTATCATCCCCGTTTTGGATTTTCCTTGCTATAGGTAGTTTTATCGATAACCAACGTGGTGCAACGTTAAGTAGTACTTTGGATCCTGCTACAGGTGTCGATACTTCGGAATTAGCAAGATTATTTAACCTTTTCTCTGCTGCGGTTTATCTTACTAAAGGTGGAATGAACTTTATTCTGGAAACTCTTTGGCAAAGTTATAATTTATGGCCTTCAGGCAATTTTAATTTTCCTAAATTAGAGCCTTTATTCTCATATATTAATAACATAATGACTCATACTATCGTTTACGCAAGCCCCGTGATTGCCGTTATGCTGGGCGGTGAGGCTGTCCTGGGATTGCTGGCACGTTATGCTTCACAACTAAATGCTTTTGCCATTTCACTGACTGTCAAAAGTGCGCTGGCATTTTTAATATTAATTATTTATTTTGGCCCAATACTGGCTGAACGAGTAATGCCGTTATCCTTTTTCCCAGAACAATTGCAACTATACATTGAGAAATAGAGTGTTTCATGGCCAATAAAACTGAAAAGCCAACACAAAAGAAACTCCAGGATGCTTCTAAAAAAGGGCAAATTCTAAAAAGTAGAGACTTAACCATCTCTGTAATAATGCTTGTGGGTACTTTATATCTCGGATATGTTTTTGATGTGCATCACATTATGTCGATTCTTGAATACATCCTTGATCATAACGCTAAACCAGATATTTGGGACTATTTTAAAGCTATGGGGGTTGGTTGGTTGAAAACGATCATTCCTTTTTTGCTGGTTTGCATGTTCACAACAATACTTGTCTCCTGGTTTCAAAGTAAAATGCAATTAGCAACTGAAGCTGTTAAATTTAAGTTTGATTCATTGAATCCAGTAAATGGCTTAAAGCGTATATTTGGCTTAAAAACCGTAAAAGAATTTGTTAAAGCAATTCTTTATATTATTTTTTTTGCATTGGCGAACAAAGTATTTTGGAGTAATCATAAATCACTGCTTTTTAAAACTCTTGATGGAGATATCATATCTTTATTATCAGATTGGGGAGAGATGCTATTCCTTCTCATACTGTATTGTCTCGGCAGTATGATAATTGTCTTAATTTTTGATTTTATCGCTGAATATTTTTTATTTATGAAAGATATGAAAATGGATAAACAAGAAGTTAAAAGAGAATACAAGGAGCAAGAAGGAAATCCAGAAATTAAGTCTAAACGCAGAGAGCGCATCAGGAAATTCTTTCTGAGCAATTGAAGTCTGATGTCAGTAATAGTCGTTTGATGATTGCCAACCCTACTCACATTGCAATAGGAATATACTTTAAGCCACATCTTTCACCTATTCCATTGATTTCTGTAAGAGAAACTAATGAGGTAGCCTTAGCCGTAAGGAAATATGCAAAGGAAATCGGAATACCAATTATCACAGATAAAAAATTAGCACGAAAAATTTATGCTACCCATCGTCGCTACGATTATGTTAGCTTCGAAAATATAGATGAAATATTACGTCTTCTGCTGTGGCTTGAAGATGTGGAGAATGCTGGACAACCTGTTCCAGATGAACAGCTCTCTTCAGAAGATAAATTCATTGAAGGTGAAGAGAAAGAAATCGAGAATAAAGACGATAATTTAAAAAATTAAACATCTGTCGTAGTCAGAAATTTATAAGAATCTACACGCAAAAACCGTGTAGATTCATTATTTAATGAGTTAAATGATCTTGTGAAATGACAAGCAATTGATACATACTCATCTCTTTATAAGCTGGAACTGTAGTAACCTGTGCAAATTCGCGATATAGCTTTTGCTCCAGTTCTGCTGAAGATATATATTCCGGGTGTTCGCTAAAGAACTGTCTTGCATCTACTATCGCTTGGGATTCGCCACTTCTTTTATTTTGATTCTCCTTTAATGAATTTTCTCTGGTGCATGCAGAGAGCAACGATATCAGCGCGATGGTTATTATGATTTTACTATTATATCCTACTAATGACATATCAACTTTCTCTTACGCAAGATTGGAGTTTAAAATAATGTTTATCCCATTCACAGAGTGCTATAAACAACTCAACAGTACCTTTTATGTTAAGTTTATTTAGGGCTCTTATTTTGTGATATGATACTGTTTTATAATCAATTCCTTTAATAATGGCTATTTGTTTTAACGAGTAAGAAACACATAACCGCAGGATATCTATATCATCATGGGTAAGTGGTTCTTGTGTGGGATACACATTTTGTGTATGAAGATTCGAAATCAGGAAATGCGTTAAATCAGATAATCTAATATTCTTATTGATCCTGATGAAATTGTTGCTTAAAAGGATGTTTACAGGTTCTGTATTTGGTTTGAGATTTCGATGTTGATGCTCATCAATAACAACGAACGAATGCCCAAGATCAACCAACGCAACTAAATCGCTGTAATATTCTTTTTGGGATGCTAATAATGCATTAGTGCCTACAGTGAAGTAGACATCACTGGAAAAGACTTGCATATGCCAACCTGTACTCTAAAATCATTTAGGGTAAATATTACGTGTAAAAGTTAAAATAAGAGTAATTGTTATATTTGCTTAACATTGAGGGAATAGGGTTTATACCTTAAATTGTAAATAAAGTTATGCATAGAGGCATTTAAAATAGTTCTCGAAATTATAATTTTTTTATTCTGTGTCATCATAATTTGGTCATGATATTTCCGTCTTGTTACACTACTCTAAACTAGAGCTTATGGAATTAGCGGGTGGTATTCATGGAAAATAATGATAAATTCTTATCACAAGACTTATTGGAATCTTATGCCATTCGTTTGTTGAGCGGACCATTGAATGGATGCGAGTATGAAATACTTAATGGGCGTCTACTTGTTATCATTGGTAATGATGTTTCGTTAGGAAGAAGTGATGCTTTTTCTGAGTTACCAGAAAACACAATAGTCGTTCCTTATGGCGAGCTTACAGGTAGTTTTGAGATAATAATTACTACCGACCCTGATCTGGTAGTAACATTCAGAGAATTAACAGCACAAGAACCTGAAGATAGAACGTTAACATTGAATCAGCAAATAGAAGTTTTAGGTCTCAAATTTGCTGTAAAAGAAAAAAATGAAGTTTGGCAGTATTCATTGCCAGGCATTATTGAAAATAACATTATTTCTACAAAACAACATTTCTTTAGCAGTAAGCTGTTTAAGTATGTAATGCTTTTTTTTCTTTTTGCTATCATTTTCTTTGCTTTTTATATTGTTAATGCCAGTAATGATCCGCAGCTGAGACATATCGATAAAATTCTTGTAAACAAAAACAGGAATTATGAAATTTTATATGGTAGAGATCATGTTATCTATATTAATACCAATATTTTGGATGAAGCAGTCTGGGTCAAACAAGCACTGGAAAAAAATCAACCAGGAAAGCCAGTACGGGTGATAAATCCTGATGATGAATCGATACGAATTTTTTCATGGCTTGCTGATAATTTCCCTGATTTACAATATTTTAAACTTCAACTATTAGATGCCAGTAATCTAAGATTGACAGTGAGTAAGCAACGGAACGCTATCACACAGCAACTAATCGATAATCTTATTAAAGGATTACTGCAAACTATGCCATATGCCAGCAATATAAGTATTGCGGTATTAGATGATAATGTATTGGAAAGTCAGGCTATTGAAACGTTGTCAGCGATAGGTCTTTCTTATGAAAAATATAAAACAGCTAACAATGTGTATTTCAATATCATTGGTACGTTAAGTGACAGTGAATTAAATAAAATTAATAACTATGTTGACGAATATTATAAACAATGGGGTAAACAATATGTAAGATTTAATGTGAATTTGAAAAATCAGGACACAAATAATAGTTCATTTAGCTACGGAGATAACCGATTCGAGAAGTCTCAAGGTAGCAACTGGACGTTTCAGGAATAATTGAGGAAGACTTATGGCAGATTGGAATGGTTATATTATGGATATCAGCAATCAATTTGATCAGGGCGTTGATGATCTGAACCAGCAAGTTGAAAAAGCGTTGGAGGATTTAGCCAACCAATCCCTCCGACACGAAATTTCTTGCCGAATATCAAAGTGCATTAGCTGAGTATACATTATATCGAAATGCGCAATCTAACGTTGTAAAAGCGTATAAAGATCTTGATTCAGCAATCATACAAAACTTCCGCTAAACTGGATAAGGATTTTATTATGTCAGTAAGCAATATGCCACCTATTGATAGAGCTGAGCAATCAACTGCTCATGAAATACAGCAAGCGAAAGTGATTGATTTAAATGACCGGGTTCTCAATCTTGACAACCCGGATGATAAAATGATCTCCGCTTTTGCCAACTATGCTGTACAAACTGAAAATTGGCAGCAAAATGCGTTACAAGCATTAACGTCTGATAAAAAAGGATTAACTCCTGAAAAATTATTAGTCTTGCAGGATCATGTGCTTAATTATAATGTCGAGGTTTCATTGGTGGGAACATTAGCAAGAAAAATTGTCGCTGCAGTTGAGACGTTGACCCGCTCATGAAATATATATCATTATTATTGTTTATCCTGCTGTTGTGCGGCTGCAAGCAGCAGGAATTATTGAACCATCTTGATCAACAGCAAGCTAATGATGTCCTTGCTGTTTTACAAAGACATAATATTAATGCTGAAAAGAAGGATCAAGGCAAAACAGGATTTTCAATATTTGTCGAACCAACGGATTTTGCTTCTGCGGTGGATTGGCTAAAAATCTACAATCTACCGGGTAAGCCTGATATTCAAATATCGCAGATGTTCCCTGCAGATGCACTCGTTTCATCTCCACGAGCGGAAAAAGCAAGGCTATATTCTGCTATTGAGCAGCGGTTAGAGCAATCTCTCAAAATTATGGATGGCATTATTTCTTCGAGAGTACATGTTAGTTACGATGTTGATAATGGCGATAGTGGTAAAACTGCTTTACCAATTCATATTTCTGTACTTGCAGTATATGAAAAAGATATCAACCCAGAAATAAAAATAAATGACATCAAGAGATTTATTGTTAATAGTTTTGCAAGCGTACAATATGAAAATATTTCTGTTGTATTGTCAAAACGAAGAGACATTATTGAGCAAGCACCAACATATGAAATTAGCGAACCTGTTTTTGCTTATGATAAGGCTATGCCGGTTTCTATCTTACTTGCATTAATATCCGTAGCGACTTGCTGGCTGTTATGGAAGTATAGGGCCATTCTAACTAATTTAGTCAGGTTGAAAATTAAGTAGACATATGAGAGCGTTATGAATCTTGCCCTAAGAAAGATTATATATGATCCAATTAGTTATATTCATCCTCAACGAGTAAGCTTGAATAATACACCTATTAACAATCCGGTGCTTAGATCTATTACCAATGAAATGATTGTTCTGCAGTACAATCTTTCAGTTGAACATTTTAATCTGAATAGTTCACTTATTTACTACATAAACAATTGGAATTTATTTCCATTGTTCTGTTTATTCAGTGGTTATCACTTTTATCGAGAAAGGTTTGCAGAACGCGGATTTTTTTATAAGGTTCCTGCTGTGCTAAGGGATTATTTATCAGCTATACCGGTGGAAATAAATGAAAAGGCACGATACAAACCCGGCATCGCTAACTATCACAATATCATCACATGTGGTTTTTCAACGTTGTTACCCTATATAAGGCAACAACCATTGGCAATGCAGCAACGATTTAATTTATTATTTCCTGATTTTGTTGATCACATACAATTGCCGTTACCACTTGCATCAACTCTTTTAGAGAGAAATACATTTTATGCGAAAAAAAATAGAGATGAGCTTGATAAAATCTCCTGCAAATGGTGTTGTGATTAAAAGAAAAATTTCTGATGGATTGAAATAAATAGTTTCTCTTAAAGAAAGTATCCTTCTTGAAACCAGCGCAAAAATTCAGAGCATTGAGGTAAAGAGAGAAGAAAAATTTATTCAAGGTTATTATGATGGCTATACAAAAGGCATTATTGATGTGATGGATAATTTTATACCCTTGATAAGCTTGTTGAGCTCAGAACTAGAAAAAAAAGAATAAACATGATAAACGATCTGAAGAGTATATTGTTAAAATCCTCAGAGGAAGTTGATGTTTTTATCAAAATTTTTGAAAGTTGGAGAAAAAAATTACCGGCAATATCAGGTCCTGTAAATCTCTATATACCTACCAGTTTCAAAGATAAGTATCTTGAAGTAGAGTCATATTTTGTCGACAAATCAATATGGAATGTCCATATTACATTTCATGATGATAAGCGTTTTGTGTTTTTTACCGATCAATTTATTGCTGAATTTAGTCCGCAGGAATTTGTGGATAATTGTGAGCAATATTTAATTAATAATCATTGTTTCTCCCCTGACAAGGTTAACGAAATCTGCGAACAAGCCAGACATTATTTAGTTGAAAAAATGTTTGAAACACATTCTTTGGATATGAATAATTCTGTTTTGGCAAGCCCTGAGGACTTATAGCTCACTGGCTCAGGTTTAATGATTTGAATATAATCTAATTGTAATATTTTAATCATCTCATTATTTTTTAATGCCTGTGGTATTTTTTTACGCAAAAATTTTATTTTTAATAATATTTCATTATTATTTCATCAATGTATTCTTTGGATTTTGCTTATAATAATAATGGAAGGGATGATTATAAATGAATGCGTTAAAGCATTTACACTCAGGATGAATATATGGGAAAAATTAAAATTGTAGTTTCAGATCAGCAGCCGTTTATGATTGATGGGATAATTGGATTTCTCGGACATTATCCTGATTTATATGAGGTTGTTGGGGGCTATAAAGATCTGAAGAAAGCTATAGCGGAGTGTAACAAATCTACAGCCCAAATATTTATTTTAGGAGAATTTGCAGGTGGAATGATGGGGTCCGAACTCGTAAAATGGGTTAAATCGCATAAGATAGATGCTCATATTATTACATTTGTAGCAAAGATGCCGTATATTGATTCAATAAAATTGCTTGAAGCAGGTGCGAAAGGATGCGTATGGAAAACCAGTCACCCGGCGAAACTAAATCGTGCTATTGATTCGATTAGTAATGGTTACACTTATTTTGATAGTGTACATATGGATTGTGAAAAAATATCTTCCAGGTATTCCTCTGATAATCAACTTACAAATCGTGAGTCAGAAATATTACAACTCATAGCTGATGGTAAAACAAACAAAGAAATCGCTAATTTCTTGCAGTTAAGCAGGAAAACAGTCGAAACTCATAGACTCAATATCATGAAGAAATTAGATGTTCACAGTGGTATCGAGTTGATCAAAACAGCTTTACGTATGGGTGTTTGCACTATATAAAAAAAAGAGGCTTTAGGCTCATTTTGCTGAAGCCTTACGATTGTCTAGTTCATTAAGCCTGGTATATACAATATATATTTTGGGGCATATTGCTGTCTCTTTTTTTGGTTATCCATTGCAAAACCCGCATTATAAGTCCCCAGGCATTGCCACGTTACTCCACAACGTGAAAAATGGTTATATAAAATCTCGGTTCCTATTTTAATGTTCAGACAAGGGTTATCTAACAAATCTCGTTCATCTTTTATTATTCCACGTTTTTTTAACAGGGGAATATGCATCTGGTTTATCTGCATTAACCAATAATCTAAACTCTTTATATTGTTATTCTTATCTCTGTTCTTGCCTATGCTATCCTTTTTTAGATTGCTTTCAACAAGAGCGATAGCTTTAATTAAATTTGGTTCGATTCTGAACATTGTTCCTGCTTCATTAGAGCAAGAGTTGCTGGCGAAAGACATTTTTGTAATAAATATACAAAACGTGAAGATGGTTAAGAATTTAACTTTTGGTGAGCGCATATTTTTTCATGTGTGAGGATTGAATGAAAGGAACGAGATACTATTATAAAAGTATCTCGTTATGATTTATTTGGTCAATCGTCTACCACTCAATTTTATAGTAAGGTGAGATAGGATTATCTTCTGAATACATATCATTTTGAAAAGGCGCCATCCATGTTGAAACTATAAATGCTTGTATTTGATCTGTATCAGTAGCACTGGTGTTGATGTGTTTATCTAATGATACGACTTCATCACCCGTTGCATTCGCTATATTTGAACTTTGAGATAAATTATTGATACCGATTGGATTAGTCATAAAGCTCCCTTTTTTAATTGTCCAGGCCAATGGTCTTTACATCATACTTTTAACTCTAGAGCATTTTAAATATCTTGCAATAAGGTGAATATCTTAGATATTTTTATCTCTGTTGTTTAAATAACAAGTTGCATACATCTAAATAATAAAATTGCGTCAATAAAAATTTATCGCATACAAATTCTCGTCAGCTGCTTTAATTTCAAAATGTTGTCAATTATAACTCGATGGCTTTCACTCTCAGTTTCTTTATAGTAGAGTTTAATGTTGTTTTTGAGCGGGTTAGGCACATACATATCTACACATTCTTTTATCACAACTGCTTTTCGTCTTCTGGGTTCGAGTTGTAGTGATTTGTCTATACAAATCCTTGCCTCTTCAATTTTTTCATTATGAAAGTGGACTAGTGCCCTATAGTAGTAGAGAGAGGCTATATCAGTTGAGTGTATCTTAGCCTGTTCAAATAAGATATGAGATACTTTTGCTTGTCCAGACAGACCAGTTATCAGTCCCATAATAGCTAAAATTTTTCCATCGACAGTGGTTATGTCTGATACATAATCTAAAAGCTCTAATGCTTTTTGAGCAGCAAGTTCAAGTTCACTTTTTCCATGAAGTGCCAAAGACATATGGCATTCCGCTAGAAGGCAATAACATTCTGTTTTTAGCGTCTGTATATCACTTTTATTTTGTAATCTATCAAATATAGTCATGGCCCTGTAAATGCTTTCAGGGGTGAAGTCGTAAAGTTCTTTCTTTCCGGCTAACATTTCATCTGATAAATAATGATTCTTATATCCTTGGTCCTGCTTAGCTAATCTTACAGATCGTTCTGGTTTATGTACCGTTTGAAGGATATTATCTATAATAAATTGTGATGTATTATGTAGTTCATCAACAGGGAGATGATTACTGGCGATGAGGAAAAGGTTTTTAGCGTCGATCAACTCAATGTATAAAGTGTTCACTGCATTATTCTGGTTTATTCTTCCTGTAACGAAATAATCTGGCTTGAATCTGCTCAAGAATGAATTTTGAGATATGTGATCATTACAAAAATTTGTCGCAGCCATCGGATAGGTATAGAGACCATCGATTTTTTTATTTGAAATGATTTGCACTAATTCCTGATTAAGTATTAATGGATCCAGTGTATTCAATGAAGTAGTGAAAGGGAATATGGCTATGGAATAGTCTGAAGTATTATCTTCATTAATTTTAGTTTTGAAAACCTGCCCGCTGAAACGATAACCTTTCCGGTAGATTGTTTCTATGCAACGATCATAGCCAATTTTTTCAAAAATGCAGCGCAAAGAATAGATACATCTTGTCAGGGACTCGTCACTAACAATAATATTTTTCCATACTGATTCGATGATCATATCTTTCAGTACAACATGACCAGCGGATTCAAGTAATACTATTAATACACCTAACTCTTTCTGTGGAATATAAACTTGCTCATTTCCTTGAGTAAGAATTCCATCTTCCGTGAGCGTTAATCCCTCAAGAAAATGATATGAGAATTTATTTTCTAAGTCCATTAGTTAACCTCTATGAAAAAATTGGTTTCTTGCATCCTGCTTAAGCAATAGAAATTATGGCTATTCATATTTATGTGTCATTAATGCTACAGGAAATTACATTCGACATATCTATGGTTGTGTTCACTAATTTATCTTAGGAATTCAGTGATGTAATCTGAAATAGCCTTATTCAATTTTTATAAAGTAGATTGTTCTCTAACGCATTGAAAAGTAATGATTTATAGTATGCTCTTAACTGTTTTAAGATGCTGATTTAAGAAAACATAAGAGGTGCTGGTTATAGTGGTTAACTGCACTATAACCAGCAAATTTAACCAAATGATTGTAATGCTTAGCCATTATCTTCTGAATTATCGTTTAAGAGTTCAATATATGCCTGCGCTTTACTCTTAACACTATCATCCTCACAATTGTTAATAATGTGATAGAAACATTGCATTGCGTTATCGATATTTTTAGCCCCAATCTGACATTGACCCATACGATAAATAACTGAATAGTCATCATACGGGGAGTAATTGTAACTTAGTTTGTAAAGGTCATATGCTTGTTGATATTTCTTTTTGGGCTGACATACTGATGCAAAATCTTTTAGATACTCATGATTTTCGAACGCATAAATGCACAAAAATTTATAATAAATTTCTGCGTCCGTTATATTACCCTTTTCATGGTAGTCGAATGCATATGCATATATTCTATCAAGGATATCAGGAGTTAAACCATGTAGTAATGCTAGATTTTCTCCTTTCGATAATGCGTGTTTTAGTTGATTTGCCCATTCATCACTATTATTGAATATTTCAATTGTTTCTGTGCTCATAATATTCCTCTGTGATGTGTCTCGTGATGCCAAATTATTATTGATTGACTCATTGATATTTTTATATTTATCTTTTTTAAATTATGAGTTTTAAGCTTGCATTGCTTATGGTATATTTTTCATTATTGGTAAAAGTACTGTTCACTACAAACTAATAACATCATTAGTTGTTTTACTAATATTCACCTTATTAGTTATCTTAATTACGACATTACATAAATGCCTTAATGTGTATGACCTGGATTCATAGTATCAATTGCCATTTTTTCAATGAAAATTAAAAAGGGGATTTTTGAGAAGGGTAGAATGTCGTTTGTTTTTTTTCTTTATTATGTCTGGTGACGCGGGGGGATAGAACGTCTGTGCATATAGTAGTGAATTTATTCAGGTCTACATTATTCTCTATTTTGGTCAGTTTTATGAGTTCATTTACAGCCATACTCATTAAATCATCTGTTATCGAAAATTTATATATGCTCATAGCAGATAATATTGCTTGCTGAATTATCTCTTCAGAAATATCCGCTATCTTTATTGACAAATCATGTGTTAGATATTTTCCTCCAAGAGATTCTTGTTCAATATAATTTAAACCAGACCCCATTGTGATTTTAACTGGATTAATGGATTTCTCTTCATTTTTCTTATTTTTGTTCTCCTGATCAGGAACTAATGGTTGCAGTGGTAGGCTATTATTAATATTTCGTGGCTTCATTTTACATTTCTCTCATTTGATTAGAGCAAAATCCGAATTCGCAACTTCTGATAATGTCAAATATCACCTTATGGAGACGTTACGTAGAATGACTATATTTGTTATCGGCACATTAGGGGTATTAATTTTAGGGAAGGTGCGAACAAGTCCCTGATATGAGATCATGTTTGTCATCTGGAGC
>OGJZ01001412.1_pt1 | contig 22113 bp, 27 predicted proteins | sample 1572321 | NCBI WGS metagenome assembly OGJZ01 (sample SAMEA2582086, study PRJEB24529) | metagenome | biome: Human gut stool | place: China | collected 2011 | reverse complement strand
CCCGCCCCGCCCCCGCCGCCTCGTCGCAGGAGCACTCCAGATCCCGGCTGGCGGCCGCGGCCATCCAGTGCACCAGGGGGTTGAACCAGTGGAGGGAGCGGGAGAGCAGCAGGAGCAGCTTATACCACAGATCCCGGCGGCGGGTGTGGATCAGCTCGTGCCAGAGCACCCCGTCGGACACGGTCTCCCTGGGCAAGAGGAGCGCCGGGTTCACAAAGCCCGTCACCAGGGGCGCGCCCACGGCGGGACAGACCAGCAGGGCCAGGTCCTTCACCCCCAGCTCCGCCTTTGCGGCCTCAAACCGAGCCAGCAGGGCGGCGTCCTCCGCCGGAGCCCCCCAGCGGCGCACCCGCAGGCGGAAGCGGACGTATTTTGCCAGATGCCAAGCCAGGAACGCCCCCGCCCCGGCCAGCCACAGGGCGGCTACGGCCCCCTCCAGGGTGAAGAGCGGGGTATAGACATCCTGAATGGAACCGCCATCCACCGGCCTGTTTTCTGCCGCTGCCTCTTCCGATGCCGCCTCCTCTTCTGTCAGGGCCGCATAGTGATGGTTTCCGGGATTGCTGTTAACCGTGTCCACCCGGTAGACGGCCCTGGGAACCGCCTCCACCGTCACCGGGGCCTGGGGCAGGCTCAGGTTGAAGGGGATGCACAGGCGGAGGGCGGCCAGCAGCCACACCCAGTAAAAGGCCCAAGCTCGCAGCCGCTTCTTCAAAAGGGGCCGCAGGGCCAGCAGTACGGCCAGCACCACGGACATGGCCAGGGAGATCTCCAGCACGTCGGCAAAGCGGGCGGTCATACGTCCCCCTCCTTCCCCATGGCCTCGTCCAGGAAGGCCCGCAGCTCGGCCAGCTCCTCCCGGCTGACGGAGCGGCTGTCATACAGGGCGGCCACCAGGCCGGGCAGGCCCCTCCCCTCCAGGAAGGGGGCGTTCTCAAACGCTAGGTACTCCCCCTCGTCCACCAGGGGGGTATAGACGTTCTGCCGCCCCTCCTTCCCCACGGATAGGAAGCCCCGCTCGGTCAGCCGGGCCAGCAGGGTCTGAAGGGCGGACAGATTCCACGGCCGCTCCTTCTCCAGCCGGGCGCGGATGGCCCCGGTGGGGACGGGCGGCTCCAGCCGCCACACGGCCCGCATGACGGTCAGCTCCGCCTCGGGCAGGCGGTTGAGCTTCTTCATCCCATTCACCTCCTACAAATGTATGTCTTGCTCAAGCTGAGCATACATCTGTAGGTTTTATTTGTCAAGACAAATGTTGTTTTTTTCCTCCCGGACGGCTATAATGGGAGAAAAGACCCACAAAAGGAGTGTTTACGATGTCAAATATCTGGCATGATATCAGCCCCAGCCGCATCCAGCCCGAGGACTTCGTGGCGGTCATTGAGATTCCCAAGGGCAGCAAGAAGAAGTACGAGCTGGATAAGGAAACCGGGCTTATCATCCTGGACCGGGTGCTCCACACCTCCACCCACTACCCCGCCAACTACGGCTTCATTCCCCGCACCTACGGCGACGACGGCGATCCGCTGGACGTGCTGGTGCTCTGTTCGGAGGAAATCGACCCCCTCACCCTGGTGCGCTGCTACCCCATCGGCTACATCTCCATGCTGGACGGCGGCAAGAACGACGAGAAGATCATCGCCATCCCCTTCTCCGATCCCACCTACAACCCCTACCACGACCTGATGGATCTGCCCCCCCACCTCTTTGACGAGATGAAGCACTTCTTCTCTGTCTACAAGGCCCTGGAGGGCAAGCAGGCCGTGGCCAAGGATGTGAACGACCGGGCCGCCGCCGTGCAGGTCATCCGGCAGGCCATGGACCACTATGCCGAGTGCTTTCTAGGCGGCCCCTCCGCCAAAGTGGGCCTCTACCCCACCGAGCCGGATAAGCCAACCGCTCCCGAGGGGAAAGGGAAGTAATTTTAAGAATATCTTAATGGGATGTTTACCCCTTTTTCCCGAAACCTGTGGTACACTGTGTTTGACACCAGAGAAGAGAGGACGATTCCCCATGAATCATCAATATGACTGCCTTGTCATCGGAGCCGGCCTGGCCGGTTCCGTGGCGGCCAGGGAGCTGGCCGAGCGGGGCGGCAAGCGGGTACTGGTGCTGGAGCGCCGGAACCACGTGGGCGGCAACGCCTATGATTGCTTCGACGAGGCGGGGGTGCTGATCCACCAGTACGGCCCCCATATCTTCCACACCAACAGCACCCGCGTGTTTGACTATCTCTCCCGCTTCACCCGCTGGCGGCCCTACGAGCACCAGGTGGTGTCCAATCTCCCCGACGGGGACGGGCGGCTGGAGTACCCGGTGCCCTTCAACCTGGTCTCCCTGCGGGCCGCCTTTCCGCCGGAGAAGGCCCGCGCCCTGGCGGAGAAGCTGGTATCCGCCTATGGCATGGAGAAAAAGGTCACCATTCTGGAGCTGCGGCAGAATCCCGACCCGGAGCTGTCCGCCCTGGCCGACTATGTGTACGGCCACGTCTTTGTCCGCTACACCATGAAGCAGTGGGGGCAGACGCCGGAGGAGATCGACCCCAACACCACCGCCCGGGTGCCGGTCTTTCTGTCGGAGGACTGCCGCTACTTTCAGGACGCCTACCAGGGCATGCCTCTGGAGGGCTACACCCCCATGTTCCAGTCCCTGCTGGACCACCCGGACATCACGGTGGAGCTGGGGGTGGACGCGGCCAGCCGCCTGACCCTGGACGGCAGCGCCGCCCTTCTGGACGGGAGGCCCTTCTCCGGCCCCATCATCTATACCGGCGCGGCGGACGAGCTGTTCGGCTGCAAATACGGCCGCCTGCCCTACCGCACCCTGGACTTCCGCTTTGAGACCCACCCGGTGGACTTCTGGCAGAGCCACGGAACGGTAAACTATACCGTGGATCAGGACTACACCCGCATCACCGAGTTCAAGTACCTGACTGGGCAGGAGCTGCCCGGCCAAACCACCATCATGAAGGAGTACTCCCGCGCCTACACCGGAGCGAAGGGGGAGATCCCCTACTACGCCATCATCAACGCCGGGAACAACGCCCTGTACGCCAAATACCGGGCGGAGGCGGACCGCTATCCGAATTTCCACCTGCTGGGCCGGCTGGCGGAGTACAAATACTACAACATGGACGCCATCGCCGCACGGGCGCTGGAGCTGTGTGACGACCTATTGAAGTGAGGAGACTGCCCATGTCAAAGCTCATCACATTCGCGGTGCCCTGCTACAACTCCGCGGCCTACATGGATCACTGCGTGCGCACCCTGCTCACCGGCGGGGACGACATCGAGATCATCCTGGTGGACGACGGCTCCACCAAGGACGACACCCCCGCCATCTGCGACCGCTATCAGGCGGAGTACCCGGACATCGTGCGGGCCATCCACCAGGAGAACGGCGGCCACGGTGAGGGGGTCAACCAGGGCCTGCGCCACGCCCAAGGGATGTACTATAAGGTGGTGGACTCCGACGACTGGCTGGACGAGGCGGCCCTGAAGGCCGTTCTGGACAAGCTGAGGGCGTTCGCCGGGGCGGAGCAGCCGCTGGACCTCTTTATCGCCAACTACGTCTATGAGCACGTGGAGGACAACACGCAGAAGGTGATGAAGTATACCAACGTGTTCCCCGAGGGCCGCGTGTTCACCTGGAACGAGATCGGCCGCTTCCGGCCCTCCCAGTACCTGCTGATGCACTCGGTCATCTACCGCACCGAGATGCTGCGCGCCTGCCGGCTGGAGCTGCCCAAGCACACCTTCTATGTGGACAACATCTTTGTCTACCAGCCCCTGCCGGCGGTAAAGAGCATCTACTACATGGATGTGGATCTCTACCGCTACTTCATCGGCCGGGCCGACCAGAGCGTGAACGAAAAGGTGATGGTCACCCGGGTAGACCAGCAGGTGCGGGTCACCAAGCTGATGATCGACAGCCACAACCTCAAGCAGCTCTACCAAACCCAGCGCAAGCTGGCCCGGTATATGACCAGCTACCTGTCCATGATGATGACCATCTCCTCCATCTTCCTCATCATCGACGGCTCTCCCGCCGCCCTGGGTAAAAAGACCGAGCTGTGGGAGTACCTGCGCACCAGCAACCCGGAGCTGTACCACAAGCTCAAGTACCGCTCCCTGTCCTTCGTGGGCAACATCCCCGGCTACCAGGGCCGCAAGCTGTCCGTCAAGCTCTACCGCCTGGCCCGGAAGATCTACAAGTTCAACTGAGCGGAAAGGAAACCGCCGTCACGAATCCGCCTGTTCCGTAACAACCCGAAATGCAAATAGCCCGAAAGGGGCGGGGCCGCGTCAGCAGCCCCGCCCTTCTGTTATGTCTCCACCGGCTCCAGCTTCATGACGGAGACCTCGTAGGCGGTGCGCACCTCACTGACGCCGTGGTCCACCTTGGTGTAGGCCCGGCTCTGGAGCCGCCCCTCAATGCGCACGCCGTCCCCCACCTCCAGTGCCCCGCACCGCCGGGCCAGGCCGCCCCAGGCGATGCAGGGCAGGTAGTCCGCTCGGCCGTACCGGCGGTTCACCGCCAGCATCAAATCGCAGATGTCCCGGCCCAGCGGGGTGCGCCGCACCACCGGCGGCTTGCACAGCACCCCCGCCAGCAGGAGCTGGTTTTCGTGTTCTCCGGCGGCGGGGCGCAGCTCCTTGGCGTAGAGGGTGATCACCAGGCGGCTGCCCTTGCCGCTCTTGTTGTTGAAGGAGCGCACCTCCCCCTCCACCTCCAGCTCCATCCCCTCCGTCACGGGCCGCTGCTCCAGCAGGGCCCTAGGGACCAGGACATTGACCCGGTCCTCCGAGCCGGACAGCCGCCGGACGGCGAGGGGAAAGGTCTCGTATACCACGCCGTGGGTCTCATGGGACAGCACCGGCTCCGCCGCCGCGGTGCCCCGCAGCAGCGCCCGGTTCTCATTCCAGCCTGTTTGCATATCCATCCACTCTCCTACCTGGTTTCGGTAACTGTGGCATGTATATGCAGGCCCGTCCCCCCTTATGACGGCGCGTCCTCCCAGCCCAGGATACGCTTAGCCATGTCGTAGATGCTCTGCCGGTAGAGCACCAGCGTCACCTCCATGGAGGGATGGCGCTGGCAGAAATCGGCAATCGCCGCCCCGGCCACCCGGAGGGAGGCCGCCCGCGGCATGTGGCAGTCGCCGGAGAAGATCAGCGGCACCGCCCCCCGCCGGCAGCTGCACAGATACGCCTTATGCAGGGCGTTCTGGTAGCACCCGGCCAGCAGGAACCGCTCCCGGGGCTCCCCGCCGTACCAGCCCGGCCCGGCCACGTGAATGATGTACCGGCAGGGCAGCCCGCAGCCCGGCGTGGCCACCGCCTGCCCGATGCGGCAGCGGCCCAGCTTCCGGCACGCCCTCTCCAGCTTCTCCGTGTCGGCGGCGGCGAAAATCGCGTCGCAGATGCCCGGGCAGCGCCGCAGATCCGTGCCGGCGGCGTTCACAATGGCGTCTGTCTCCATCCGGGTGATATCGCCCAAATACAAATACATGGGCATCCTGACTCCTCCTTTTCCCCATTCTGTCCCTATTATACTACATCAGGAGGCCGCACACCAGATAGCCCGCCGCCGAAAGCCCGGCCGCACACAGGGAATAGGGCAGTTGGGACAGGGCGTGGTCCATATTCTCCATCTTGCAGCAGCTGGAGGTGAGCACCGTGGCGTCGGAGTAGAAGCAGGCGTGGCTGCCCAGGGTGGCGCCGGAGACGATGGCGCCCATCACCAGCAGGGGGTTGGCCCCGATGGAGAAGGCCAGGGGCAGCAGGATCGGCACCGTCACGGCGGTGATGCCCCACACGCTGCCGGTGGTGAAGTTGAGAGCCGCCACCACCAGGAAGGCGATGGCCGGGAACACCGCCGGGCTCAGGATGGGCTTGACGGCATTGATGACGAAGGGGGCGATGCCGATCTCGGTCATGCCCTCCTGCATCACAAAGGCAAAGAAGATGATGGCCACCGTGGGGATCATGTTGCAAAAGCCGTGCATCGCCAGGTCGCAGAACCTAGTGAGAGACAGCTTCTTCCGGGGGATGTAGAGCAAAAAGCACACGGCGATGGCGGCCACCAGGGCCAGGAACAGCTCGCCCCCCACGATAGTCAGGGCGATCAGCGTGCCGATGGGGAGCACAAAGTCCCACAGGCAGCCGGTAATGGCCGGGGAGTCGTCCTCGTCCTCCAGATTCAGCTCGGCGCTCTCGGGGGAGTAGACCTTTCCGGTCTCCTCCACCCAGCGATAGGCCTTCTTCATCCGCCCCAGCTTGGGCACCAGCCCCAGGGAGAGCAGGGGTACCAGCGCCACCGCCGCGATGGCGTAGAAGACGAAGGGGATCACGGCGCAGAAGGTGTTGATGGCGCTCCCGTAGCCCAGCTCCGGGATGCCCGCCTCGGCGTAGAACAGCCCGGCAAAGAACACCGCCCAGGTGGAGAAGGGCAGCAGGGCGCACACCGGTGCGCCGGTGGAGTCGATGATGTAGGACAGGGTCTCCCGGGGCACCTTCTGCCGGTCAGTGAGCTTGCGCATGCAGGTGCTCAGGGTCATGATATTCAGATAGTCGTCCACAAAGATCAGAATCCCCATGACCCAGGTCACAATCAGCGTGGTCCTGGGGCCCCGGCAAAGCCGCCCCAGCAGCCGGGAGAAGCCCAGCGTCCCGTGGGAGGCGCCCAGCAGGGCGATCAGCGCGCCGAACAGGCCGCACACCATGAACACCCACTGGTGGCTCTGGTCGGTGGCCACCCGGAAAAAGGCGTCCATCCAGCCGACGGGGAAGGAAAGTCCATCGACGATGATATAGGTGAGCAGGGTTCCCAGAATCAGCGGCTCCAGCGCCCGTCTGCTCTTGAGCGCCACGGCCACCACAACGACGATTGGAAGCAGCGTCCATATCCCATAATCCATAATAACGGCACCTCCGTTTGCCCCCCAGTATACGAGCACGGATGTAAAAAGGGTGTGCGTTTGCGGTGAGCACCGTTCAGATTGTGTAAAAAAAGCGGGCGGCCCATGGAATCAGCCGCCCTGGCTCTGCCAGTCGGCGGGGTAGACAAAATAAAGGAAGCGGGCGTGCCCGGTGACGGAGAACTGGATGGAGCTGTCCTTTGGGATATAGATCAGCTCCCCCGGCCCGGCGGAGACGGTCTCTCCGCCGATACGGATGTCCAGCCGTCCGCTGAGCACGTAGTCCATCTCGTCGTAGCGCAGGGTCCAGGGAAAGGTGGTGTCGGTCATCTCCATGACGCCCACCCCCAGCCGCGGGGACTCCTGCAGGGTGAATAGGTCACGGGTGTAGACCCGGTCCAGGGGATTTCCCGTGTCCATCCGGTGCTCCTCCGTCACCGCGATGCGGGGCACCTGCACGGCCTTCACCCCGTGGGTTCCGCCGCCCAGGCGCTCCAGCAGCACCTGCCGCACCAGCGCCTCCAATGCGGTCTTATCCATGGCGCTCCTCCTTGTATTTTCTGGTGATCAGCATGGCAACCGCCACCGCTGTCACGCCGCCCACCAGCTTGCCCACAATCATGGGAAAGATCATGGTGGAATCAAAGCCCGCGGTAAAGCCCAGATGGTCGCCGAACACAAAGGCGGCGGACACCGCAAAGGCCACGTTGATGATCTTACCCCGCCGGTCCATATCGTGGAGCATCTGGAACATGGGGATGTTGTTGGCCAAGGTGGCCACCAGCCCGGCGGCCGCGATGTCGTTCATGCCCAGCACATGGCCCAGCTTCATCAGAGGGGTCTTGAATACCCTGGTGATGACATACACCAGCGGAAACGCCCCCGCCAGCACCACGGCGATGTCGCCCACGATGGCCACGCCCTCTGAGATGGGGTTCATTCCCGGAATGAGGGTGAGGGGGGTCAGCTTTTGGATGATGGCCGCCGCCAGGCCGATGGTGATAATAATCACAATGATTCTGCCAAAGACCTGGAAGCCCTTTACCATCCCGTTGGGGAGGAAGGCCAGCCCCAGGGCGATGAGCACGGCGAAAAGCGCGATGGGGATCAGGTTGCGCAGCACCATCCCCACCGGGAAGCCCGCCGCCAGGCCGCCCGCGAAGCTGCCGATGGGGATGGTGATGACGCCCGCCAGCACGCCGGTGGCCAGATAGGGGCGGTCCTCCGCCTTGATAATGCCCAGGCCCACCGGGATGGTGAACACGATGGTGGGGCCCAGCATGGAGCCTACGATCAGGCCGCCGAACTGTCCCGCCTCCTGGGTCAGGGCCAGCTCCTGGGCCAGGGGCGCGCCCCCCATGTCGTTGGCCAGGAGGGTACCCGCGAACATGGCCGGATCGGCCCCCAGGGCCTGGTAGAGAGGCACCACCACCGGCCGGAGCAGGTTGGCCAGCACCGGGGCCAGACAGATGATGCCGATCATGGCCAGGGCCAGGGAGCCCATAGCCATGATACCCTCCTCAAATTTCTCCCCCAGGCCGAACCGGTTGCCCAGGATGCGGTCAACCGCACCCAAGGCCATAAAGACGACCATGAGGTAGACAATAATCTCGTTGATGGACATAGTATGTCCCCTTTCCGCGGCTCAGGCGGGCGGTTGGGCCGCCAGCCTGAGAGGATGACCGCCGCCCACATGCGGCGGCCTTGCTTTTCTAGCTCTCGTCCAGTATGCCCACAATGGCGGCATCAATGGGGAGCTCCGCCCCCGCCGCTACCCGGGCCGCGCCGCCGGTGGCCACGAGGACGGTCTCTCCCTCCCCGGCCCCCACGCAGTCGGCGCACACCAGCAGGCGCTCACCCACCCGCACGGTCAGAAACGCCTGCCCGGTGAGGGCGGGGGATTTTTTTGTGGCCCAGACCTTACCGGCCACCTGTCCCAGCAACACAAATACCCATCTCCCGCAGGCGCCGCTCCAGACCGGCGCAGTTCTGATAGATGCCAAGGGGGGCGGTACGGCGGTAGCGGCGGTACTCCAGGGCGTCCCGCTCCACCCGCACCCGCGCCCCGGCCAGCAGGGCGGCCAGCACCTCGGTCTCCGCCGCCGTCTGGGGGGCGCAGGCGGCCAGGCGGCCCATGGAGGCCACCGGCAGCCAGGTAATGACCAGCGTCCGCCCCCGCCACTCCAGGGTCATTTCAAAATCACGCCCCGGTCGCCCTTCCGAAAGCCGCACGCATTGGCCTCGTCGTAGTCGATATGCACCACCGTGGAAAACTGGGGGGATACCCGCACCTCCACGTCCTGGAACACCAGCGGGCGGCTGGTAAAGCACTGGAGGCGCACCCGCTGCCGGTCCGCCACGCCGAAGCGGGCGGCGTCCTCCGGCGTCATGTGAATGTGGCGCTTGGCCACAATCAGGCCGTGGCTCAGGCGGAGCACCCGGTCCCCGTGGCGGAGGGTGAGGCCAGGGGTGCCCTCCGTATCGCCGGAGAGGCGCACCGGCGGGGTGAGCCCCAGGGCCACCGCATCGGTGAGGGAGATCTCCACCTGGCTCTCCGGGCGCTCAGGGCCCAGAATCACCACGTTCTTCAAGCTCCCCCTGGGCCCCTCCAGTGTCACCCGCTCGGCGCAGGCGAACTGCCCCGGCTGGGACAGGTCTTTCGTCCGGTTGAGCCGGTAGCCCGCGCCGAACAGGGTCTCCACATCGGCCCGGGACAGGTGGACATGCCGTCCGCTGGCCTCCAGCTCGATGGTCAGGCGGGCCCCCCCCAGCCGCTCCACCGTGCTCAATTTACTTGCGTTCATAGCGTCCCGCCTTTAACTTAATCATGAAAATCCACATCAGGGAGGACAGCCGGTTCAGCCCCAAAATCATGTCGCCCCTGGTCACGTTGCCGTCCGCGTCGCGGAAGGCGGCGTAGGCGGCCAGCTCGGTCTGCCGCACCACAGTGCGCAGCTTGTTGACCGCCAGCAGGGCGGGTCCGTCGGTATAGCAGGCCAGAAAGTGGGGCTGGCCGAAGTGTTTCTCCGGATAGTGGGAGTACTCCCGGAGCTGCTCCGGCGTATAGCCGCACAGCTCGATGGCCCCCACCGGCTCGTCCAGCACGTCGAAGCGGATATAGCGCCGGACAAAGCCCAGAACCTCCTCCAGCTCCCCGGCCAGGGCCCCATAGCCCTCCCCCGCCGCCGCCTGCTGGGTCAGCAGGATCTCCGCCTCCAGGGCGTCGATCCAGCCCCGGAAGGCGATGCGGGGGTGGTCCTTGAACACCAGTACATTCCCCTTCAGGTGGGTCATGTGCTCCGGCTTTTCATTCAGGGCGGCACCGAACAGAGTGCGGTATTTGGCGGGGGCGGACGGGGCCCCTTCCCCGGCCGCCTCCCCCTGGGGGTAGACCACCTCTACCCGGTGCTCCCGCAGATAGTCCCGCGCCCCCGGCGTGAGCATCTGGTCCCGGTTGACCACCACGGGCCCCCGTGTGCCCTGGTTGGACATGCGGCGCACGTCCTCCTCGGTCAGCAGCGCCATGGGTTACACGTTGTCCATCTCGCCCTGGGCATGGGGCAGGATGTGGTCCACCTCGGCGTGGGGGCGGGGGATGACGTGGACGGAGATCAGCTCTCCCACCTTTTCCGCGGCAGCCGCGCCGGCGTCGGTGGCCGCCTTCACCGCGCCCACGTCGCCCCGCACCATGACGGTCACCAGGCCGCCGCCCACCTGCTCCTTGCCCACCAGTTGCACGTTGGCGGCTTTCACCATGGCGTCGGCCGCCTCAATGGCGCCCACCAGTCCCTTTGTCTCCACCATACCCAGTGCGTTTGTATTGGCCATATTACGGTTCCTCCTGTCAGTCGTCTGTTTGGGTTGTTCCGGTTCCGCCTCCGCCTTCGGTGGGGGAGACGGCTTTGGTTTCTTCGTTTTAGCCGCCCGGGCGGCCTTCCTGGCCGGGGCGGGCGGGTGCTCCGCCGCGTAGCTGCCGGTGCCCGCCCCCTTGTGGGCCGGGGCGGCCAGGGCCGCCGACACGGGTGTGTGCGGAACGCCGCCCACCGCCCCGGCGGGCTCGCCGTTGCCGGCGTAGACGGTGTGGGCCTTATCGTCCTCCATCCCCTCCGGCTCCTCTGCCGTCAGGGAGTTGGTCAGGGCCTGCACCTCCTGCAATAGCGCCTCATGTGGATTGAGGAGCACGCCGTCGGCGTTGACCTCGCTCATACGCTCAGCCTCCCTATAATCCGGTTGACCAGCTCGTTGAGCAGGCTCTCATCCACGGCACAGGGGGCATACCCGGCCGCGGGGCGGTTCCCCCGCAGCTCCTCCAGCTCTTTGACGCCCCAGGCCACCCGCTTGATGTTGATGAGATCCAGGGGCCCGATGTTGTTGGAGCTGGACGAGCCGCCCACCGCGCCGCACCCCAGGGTGAGGGCGGGGAACAGGCAGGTGGTGGCCCCGATGCCGCCCAGGGCGGCGGGGGTGTTGACCAGCACGCGGCTGGCGGGAACGGCGTCGGCAAAGCGCTTGGCGGTGTCGGCATCCTCGGTGTGGATGGCGAAGGTGTGGCCCGCGCCCTCCCACTCCAGGATTTCTACGCAGCGGCGGAGCACCGCCTCCTCGCTGTCCTCTACATAGTAGGCCAGAATCAGGCCCAGCTTCTCATTGGAATAGGGATAGCCGGGACCCACCCCGGTCTCCCGGGCCACCAGTACCCGCGCCGTGGGGGGCACCCGGGTCAGGCCCGCCAGCTTGGCCACCGTCTCCACGCTCTTGCCCACAATGGCCGGATTCATGGTGCCGTTGGGGCGCAGGATGAATTTGGAGAGGAGGCGGTGCTCCTCGTCGTCCAGCAGATAGGCCCCCTGGGCCTTCAGCTCCGCCGTGACCGCCCCCTCCATCCGCCGCTCCACCACAATGGACTGCTCGCTGGCGCAGATGGTGCCGTTGTCAAAGGTCTTGGAGTCCAGAATCCGTTTGACCGCCAGGCGCACGTCGGCGGTGTGGTGGATATAGGCCGGCCCGTTGCCCGCGCCCACGCCGATGGCGGGAGTGCCGGAGGAGTAGGCCGCCCGCACCATGGCGGAGCCGCCGGTGGCCAGGATCATGGCCACGTCGCGGTGGCGCATGAGGTTGTCGGTGGCCTCCATGGTGGGGATGGTGATGCAGGAGACCAGGTTCTCATTGCCGCCCGCCTCGGCCACCGCCTGCCGGATGACCTTGACGGTCTCCAGGATGCAGCGCAGGGCCGTGGGGTGGGGGGAGAACACGATGGCGTTGCCCGCCTTGATGGCGATCTCCGCCTTGTAAAGCGCAGTGGAAGTGGGGTTGGTGGAGGGGATCAGGCCGGCGATCACGCCCACGGGCACCGCGATGGTGCGCAGGCGCTTGGCGTCGTCCCGGCTGATCTCTCCGATGGTTTTCATGTCCTTGATGTGCTCGTAGACACCGCGGCTGGCAAAGATGTTCTTGATCACCTTGTCGTCCACGATGCCGAAGCCGGTATCCTCGTTGGCCATCTGGGCCAGCCGGCGGGCGTTGCGCACGCCCGCGTCGGCAATGGCACGCACAATGCGGTCCACCTGGGCCTGGTCCATCCGGGCCAGCTCCTGCTGGGCCTCCTTGGCCGCCTCTACCAGCTCCCGAACCTCCTGCATGGACAGGAGATCTTTATCGATTAGCTGCATACAGTTCCATTCCTTTCGCTGAACTCATGCCGGGGGCAGTCTCAAACCGCGAAGCATGCTCAGTTGTTTTGCTCCGCCAGGAACGCCGTGATTGCCGCGAGAAGCTCTTCCTTCTTGGCAAACCGGATCTCCTTGCGCGTCATGCTGGTCAGGCCGATCTGTCTGGCCACGGCCCGCAGTTTTACCACCGCCATATGCTCCAGCTCCTCCGTGGTCAGGCTGGCGGGCTCCATCACCGCGCCATCGCTCTCCTGCTCCTCCGGCTCCAGCGGCTCCCCCTCCTCCGGCTCCGGCTCAGGGGCCGGGGCGGGAGGCGTGGGGGGAACCGGCTGGTCTGGTTCGGCGGGGATGTGTCCCAGGATTTCTTCCAGCTCCTCATGGGGTCTGGGGATCACGTGGACGGAAATCAGGGTTCCCACCCGTTCCGCCGCTGCGGCACCGGCGTCTGTGGCCGCCTTGACGGCGCCCACATCCCCTCGGACCATGATGGTCACCAGGCCGCCGCCCACATGCTCCTTGCACTGGAGGGTGACGTTGGCAGCCTTGACCATGGCATCGGCCGCCTCAATGGAGGCGACCAGGCCGCGGGTTTCAATCATACCCAATGCCTTCATATGTACCTCCGTTCATGGGCCCGTGCGGGCCCGGTCGCTCTGCCGGTCAGACCTTGGGCTGGTCGGCGACGGACTCGACGGCGGCGGCGAAGGCGTCACAGGCGGACTTGCAGGCGGACTGGCTGCCGGTCAGCAGGGCGCCGCCGAAGTTGGTCTCAGACGGGGGGGCGTACAGCACGCACATCCGCACGTCGGCGGCCTTCAGCGCGGCATCCACGCCGTACATGGCCTCCAGGGGAGGCGCAATCAGGTAGGCAATGGCCTCGCCCTCGGCAATGCCGCAGCCCTCGGACAGGTAGGAGCCGGTGCGGGAGATGCAGTGGGCGTAATAGCAGATGCTGTCGTCGTCGTTGGCGGAGACAAAGTGGCAGACATTCTCAATCATGTCCACGCAGGCCTCCAGGCCGGCCTTGGCCTCAGCGGGGTTGGGAGCGGCCAGGATGCCGATGATCTCGCCGGCCAGCTTGGTGTTGGCGTTGGCGGCGCCGGCGTAGAAGCTCTTGGCGTAGACAACCTTGCAGTCGGCCTTCTTGGTGGCCTCGTCCAGGGCGGTGTAGGTCACATCGTCGCTGTCTGCAGTGACGATGGCCAGGGACTTCTGGTCAGGGGTCAGGCCCAGCTCCTTCGCCATGTCGGGAGCCACGTTGGGGATAATGCGAGTCGCCAGTACATGTGCGGGCAACGGATCGCGTTTCATATTGATTTTCCTCCCTGCTCTTACAGTTTCAGATCGGTACCGCTGGCCTTCTTGTCCAGCATGATCTTGATGATTTCCGCGATGTGGGCGCCGGCCTCGGCGGGGATGGTGCCGGCCCGGTGGATGTTGGACACCACGGTGCGGCGGGCCTCGGGCATGCCCCCGGTGGCCTTGTAGGCGATGTAAGCGGACATGGACTCGGCGGTGATCAGGCCGGGACGCTCGCCGATCAGGGTGCAGGTGACGGTGGCGCCGGTCAGCTCGGAGATCTCATCCATGACGCCCACGCGGCCATACTTCACGAAGAAGGGGGTGCCCACGTCGATCTTGTAGCTCTCCAGGCCCTGCAGGATGGCGGGCAGCAGATCGCCGATGTTGGCGGCCACGGCGGCGGAGGACAGGCCGTCCGCCACGTAGATCTGAACGGTGGGGTTCTTCTTGCACTTGGACTTGATGGTCTCCACGGCCTCGGGGCTGAGCTTGCGGCCCAGATCGGGGCGGGTCAGATAGGTGTCCTTGCTGTCGCACTGGGTCTGCACCGTCCACAGGCCCATCTTCTCCACGAACTCGGCGTCCACGTCGTTAAACACGGCGTCCTGGGCGGCGGAGTGGGCGGCGCGGAACTCCAGCTGGGGCAGGGTGTTGTAGCGGGCGCCGGCCTTGCCGATGCCCAGACGGCAGGGAGCGTTCATCTTCAGCTCGGCATACTCCTCGCCGTTCTCAGGGTTCTTTACCAGATACTGCTTGCGGATGTCGATCTCCGTGATGTCGGGGATGCAGCCGTCCTCAACCTCCGGCGCAGACTCACACGCACAAGCGGCAGCGGCCTTCTCGGCGGGCTTGGCGCCGGACACATTCATTTCCGTCAGCACCTGCTCAATGATGCTTCTCAGATCTTTCTCGTCCATTCTTCGCTCCTCCTTACTTCTTCAGGAACACGGAAGCGTCGCCGGCCTTGGGCGTCAGCTTGCCATTCTCAGAGAAGCCCATCTTCTCCAGCCACATGTCGAACTCGTGGATGGGGCGCAGGCCAAAGACCTCGCGCAGGGCAGCAGCCTCATGGTAGCCGGTGCACTGGTACATCAGCATGCAGTCGTCGCCCTCGGGCACGCCCATGATGTAGTTGCAGCCGGCGGCCACCAGCAGGGTCGCCAGGTTCTCGATGTCGTTCTGGTCGGCCTTCATGTGGTTGGTGTAGCAGGCGTCGCAGCCCATGGGGATGCCGGTCAGCTTGCCCATGAAGTGATCCTCCAGGCCGGCGCGGGTGACCTGCTTGGAATCGTACAGGTACTCGGGCCCGATGAAGCCGACGACGGTGTTGACCAGGAAGGGGGCCAGGGGGTCGGTTTCGGGGAGGTCCATCAGCACCCGCTCAAAGGCCTCGAACAGCGCCTCGCTCTCGTTCAGCGCAGCGTAGAGCGTGCGGTTGAATTCGGCGATGGACAGGGACTCGTATCCCTCAGTTTTCAGCGCGGCAACCTGTTCATACTGCTCCTTCGTGTAATAGTGGCCGGTCTGCGGGTCGGGTTTGAGCTCCCCGGAGGAGTCCCAGACGCCCTCCTGGTAGGCCGTCACCACTCCATTGTCCCGGATGGTCAGGCCGGAGGCGGAGGCGATCGGCCTTTCCCGGGGGGCGTTGGTGGCGAGCACGGCGGTGAGGGCCACCACCAGCACCAGGGCCACGGCCAGCGCCGCGGCGGAGGTTTTGCGGGAGCGCATGATGGCGCCGATGCGCTCCTCCAGGGCGTTTTTGTTGAAAGCGGAGCACAGGGGGAGGAAGCGGGACCGCCTGGCCTCCAGCTCCAGCAGGGTGCGGGCATAGGGGGCACGGGCCTCCGCGCCGTAGAGGCGCACCACGGCCGCGTCGCAGGAGAGCTCCAGATCCCGGTTGGCCAGGACCAGCATCACCCACACCAGGGGATTGAACCAGTGCAGACAGGCGGCGGCCGCCAGCAGGAGCTTGGAGAGGGCGTCAAACCGGCGTATGTGGGCCATCTCGTGGGTGAGCACGAAGGCCAGCCGGGACACGTCGCTCCGGTCCAGCGTTTTGGGCAGGAGGATGACGGGGCGGAGCAGACCGTAAGTGAGGGGGCTGTCCACCCGGTCGGAGCAGCGCACCCGTACCCTCCGGCGGATGGGATGGCCGTCCAGCCAGGCGGTGACAAAGGGGTCCTCCACCGGCAGAGAGGCATTCCACTCCCTGCGGCCCCGCAGGTGGGGGAGCAGGAAGCACAGGGCACAGGCCAGAGCGCCCGCGGCCCAGAGCAGGGCCATCCAGGGGATGACCGCCTCCTGCGCTGCGGCCCCCGCCGCATCTGTGCCTCCGGCGGTGACGATGCCCGCCCGGCGGAAGCCCTCGCCCAGATGTCCGGCGGCGGAGTAGAGGCTGGTGGGGGAGGGAATGGAGAAGGGGAGAAGCAGGCGGGCCAGGGCCACGGCCCAGAGCAGAAGAAAGGCCTGCCGGGGCAGCCGGTTCATGGCCAGCGCCCGTACCACAACCACGGCGAGGATGAACACGCCGCCGGTGAGACTCAGTTCCAGCAGAGACAGCATGACAATCACTCCAATTCTTCAATGCGCCGCTTGAGGCGGGCCAGTTCCTCCGGGGAGAGCCTGCGGCTGCCCAGCAGATTGGCCACCAGCAGGTCGGCGGAGCCGCCGTACATCCGGTCGATCAGGGCGTCCGTCTCCTGTTCCCGCACCTCCTCCCGGCTGACCAGGGGGTGGCAGACAAAGCCGGGCTCACTGCGGGAGACCGCCTTTTTGTCAATGCACTTTTTGATCACGGTATAGGTGGTAGTTTTGCTCCAGCCCACCAGCTCCTTCAGGCGGTCGGCCAGCTCCTTGGCGCTGAGGTCGCCGTGATCCCAGAGGACCTCCATGACCTTGCGCTCCGAGTCAAACAGCTTAAGTTCCATCGGTAAGCTCCTTTCTATGCTGTTCTATTGCAATAGAATACAATTGGATTCTACCGCAATAGAATGGCGTTGTCAAGGGTCGGGAACAAAAAACAGACGAACCGCAGTTTGCGGTTCGTCTGTCGTTCAGGCGGGAACTAGTTCGACGCGCTTATCGGCCAGTCCCTCCAGGAAGGCTTGGTCATGCTCCACGAGAAGCATGGCGGGACGGCAGACCCGCAGGAGCTCCTCAAGCTGCATCCGGGAGAAGACATCAATATAGTTCAGCGGCTCGTCCCACACATACAGGTGGGCGCTTTGGCACAGGCTGCGGGCAAGAAGCACCTTCTTTTTTTGCCCGGCGCTATAATCGGACAGATCCTTTTCAAACTGTACCCGCGCGAAGTCCAGCTTGCGGAGAATGGTCTTGAACTGTGTCTCGTCCAGTTCATAGCGCCGCGCGAATTGGCTCAGGCTGCCCCGCAGGAAGGAGGCGTCCTGGGGCACGTAGGAGACGACCAGACCCGAGGCAAGGGAGAAAAGTCCCGTGTGGGGGATCTCCTCACCCAGCGCCAGCCGGAGCAGGCTGGACTTTCCAGAGCCGTTCCGCCCCACCAGAGCCACCCGTTCCCCCCGCTCCACGGTGAAGGAGACAGGACGGCACACGGGCCCCGCCCCGTAGTCGGGTGCCAACTCCCTGGCCTCCAGCAGACAGCGCTTGGGGTGCTCCAGGGGGCGGAGCTTCAGCGCCTCGGCCAGTTCGATGTTCTTCAGAAGCCCGGCCTTGGCCTCCGCCGCCTCCGTCCGGCGGGCCTCCACGGCCTTGGAGCGCCTCATCATCTTTTGCGCCTTGTGGCCGAGATAGCCGCGGTCGGGGCGAAGTCCGGAGTTGCGGCAGCCCTTTTTGGCGGCCTCCACCCGGTCGGACCAGGAAGCCGTGCGGCGTGCGGCATCCTCCAGCCGTCCGATCTCCCGCTTCAGCCGGGCATTCTCTGCCCGCTCCCAGTCGTCCCGGGCCTGCTTGTCCCGCCACCAGGCCGAGAAGCTGCCCTGCCGCACCTCGATGTCCCGCTTGTTGATGACCATGATGTGGTCCACACAGCCGTCCAGAAATACCCGGTCATGAGAGACCAGCAGGAAGCCGCTTTTGCGGGAGAGATAGCGGCTCACTACCCGGCGGCCCTCCAGATCCAGATGGTTGGTGGGCTCGTCCAGCAGAAGGAAGGCCCCCTCACGGAGAAAAAGGGCGGCCAGGAGCACCTTGACCTGCTCGCCGCCGGAGAGGGAGGAGTAGGGGCGGAACAGGACCCCGGCATCCACCTCCAGCGTGTCCAGCTCCTTGTATATACGCCAGAGTTCCAGTCCGGGCTCCTGCTCCTCCAGAATGGTCAGGGTGTCCCGCTCCGGCGCGGACACCGGGGAGGGGAAGCAGTCAAGGGGTACCGGCACGGAAATCGCGCCGTCGTATTCGTATTGCCTCTGGAGCAGCCGCAGCAGGGTGGTCTTGCCTCGGCCGTTGCGCCCCACCAGACCCAGCCGCCAGTGGGTATCCAGTTGCAGGCTCAGGTGCTCAAAGACATTGTCGTAGCTGCCGGGATAAGCAAAGGTCAGATCCCGGATGTCGATCAGAGCCATGATAGATCACCTCAAATACAAAATATGGGCGCAGAAGGATTCGCCTTCCGCGCCCATGTCCCGAAAAATGGGTACCATAAGGGGAAGTGCACAGCATAACCCTTCTGCCGGAGCACAACAAAGAGACGGCCCGCGGGCCGCCGGTCGGACTCCAAACAAAGAAAGGGTTATTTGCGCATCTTCCCAGCTCCAATCGTTTTCAAGTCGCACACAGTATAGCAGGCGTCCGCGCTCCTGTCAACCGTTTTACAGCGCATTTCACCCCCTGCTCCGCATAGAATAGAAGGAAAGGGCGGAGAAGGGGGGCGCTTGTGTGGAGCGGTTTTCACTGGCCGGCGGACAGGGCTGGCTGACCGTCGAGGAGAGCGGCGGCCGGGCGCGGTGCGCGGCAGAGCTGCCCGAGGACGGAAAGGGGCTCTATAAAGGTTACCTCTGCGGGACGGGAGGCCGGGCCCTGCTGGGCACCTTCCTGCCGGAGGACGGCCGACTGAAGCTGAGGCGCACCCTCTCTCTGGACGAGCTGCGGCGGCAGGGGGCCTGGCCGCCAACAGGCGCCCGGGCGGAGCTGGCCTTTTCCGCGGGCTCGCCCGGCGGTCCGCATCCCCCGGAGGGCTGGCACTGGGAGGAGGCGCCGGCCCGGCGAATGGGGGAACCCCTGCTGGCCCGGGCGGCTGGCGGGGGGCGGGCGCTGTACCGGCCGGAACCGGAGGGGTTTTCCCTGGCGTTTCCCTATGCGGAGACGCGGGCGTTTCCGCTGACGCCTCTGTTTTGCTTTGCCCGCGTGGAACGGATGAATGGGGAATTTTATGCGGTGTTTCCCTTTTGGTCCGGCGGCTGTCCCCGACTGCCGCATAAGCCGGCGCAGGCGGGGCAAACTATTGGGGCAAACCAAACAAAGGAGGAGACGCGCCATGGCGAACCTAACCACCAAGGAGCTGACCGCCGTGTCCGACCAGCTCAATTTTGAAAAGACCCTCTATTGCAAGTATCAGGAGGCAGCTCAGGAGTGCACCGAGGAAGATCTGAAGCCCTGCTTTCAGCAGTATGCCGATCAGCACCGGCAGAACTATGATTGTCTGCTTGGCTACCTGAAATAAAAAGGAGGGAATGACCATGAACGACCAGGAGCGGATCACCGACCTGATTCTGACCGAAAAGAAGATGAGCGCCAACTATGACACCTTCGCCTCGGAGTGTGTCAACGTGCAGCTTCGAGACGAATTTCTCAAGCTGCTCAACCAGGGCCACCAGACCCAGACCAAGCTCTTCCAGACCGCGCAGCAGAAGGGCTGGTATCAGGTGGAGCAGGCCCCGGCCAGCCAGATCGGCACTGCCTATACCCGTTTCAGCAACCAGCGCCCCCAGTAAAGCCAATCCACGGAGCCAGGCCGTTTACCGGCCTGGCTCTTTTTAAAGTTGAAACTGGTTGAAAAATGTGGTAAACTGGCGCTACTTGACCAAAGGAGGAGTAGCATTGCAGAGCAAGAAAAAGACCATCCTGGCGGTGGCCGCCCTGGTGGTGATCGCTGCCGTCCTGTTGCTGGTATGGCGAGCCGTCACGCCCAAGGGGGAGGCAGGGGAAAAGACCATCACCGTTCAGGTTTTGCATAAGGGCGGGGAGGAACGGGTGTTCACCCTGGAGACCGGGGAGGCCTATCTGGGCGCGGTCCTGACGGCTGAGGGCGTGGTGGAGGACAACCAGGGCCCCTACGGCCTCTATATGCTGACCGTGGACGGCGAGGCCGCGGACGAGGGGGCACAGGAGTGGTGGAAGCTGACCAAGGGCGGAGAAATGGTCAACAGCAGCGCTGACAGCACCCCCATTGCCGACGGAGACCACTTTGAATTGACCTTTACTGTGGGCTATGACGGCCTCGGGTAAGCACAGGCCCATGGGGGCGCGGGAGCTGGTGCTCCTGGCCCTGTTGGGCGCGCTGCTGCTGGTGACCAAGCTGGCCCTGGCCTGGCTGCCCAATATCGAGCCGGTTTCTCTGCTTGTCCTAGTCTATACTGCGGTACTGGGCTGGAAAGCCCTGGCCCCCGTCTATGTCTATGTGATGATGGAGATCCTCATCTGGGGGCTTGGCTTTTGGAACCTCTGCTATACCTATGTGTGGCTGGTGCTGGTGGTGTTGGCAATGCTGTTCCGGAAGATGGAGTCTCCCCTTGGCTGGGCAGTGCTCTCCGGGGCCTTCGGGCTCAGCTTCGGGGCGCTGTGCGCCCTAGTGTACTGGGTCACCGGAGGATGGGCCTTCGCCCTGTCCTGGTGGGTAAGCGGCATCCCCTTCGATCTGCTCCACTGCGCCGGAAACTTCGCCATGGCGCTGGTGCTGTTCCGGCCTTGCAGACAGGTGCTGACCCGTCTGATGCGCACGTAAACGAGGAGCGCCGTCCAATAGGGCGGCGCTCCTTGTTTATTGCCTGCACCCCTCATACCGCTCTTGGGCGAAGGGCCAGTTGACCCGCTCAAACCAGCGGTCCACATATTCGGCCCGGCGGTTCTGGTAGTCCAGATAGTAGGCATGCTCCCACACGTCCAGACAGAGCACCGGCCACAGTCCCATGGACAGGGGGCAGTCCTGGTTGGGCAGCTTCATAACGGACAGCTTTCCCGAGGTCTCGCTCACCAGCCAGGCGTAGCCGGAGCCGAACTGGCCCAGAGCGGCGGCCTTCATCTGTTCCTTCCAACCCTCAAAAGAGCCGAAGTCCCGCTCCATGGCCATGGCCAGCCCGCCGGAGGGGTGGGAGCTGTGACAGGCGCACATGCCGTCGAAGTAGAGCAGATGGTTGTATACCCCGCCGCCATTGTTGCGGATAGCGGTGCGTTTGGGGTCGGGCAGCCGGTCCAGATTTTTGAGCAGCTCATCCAGCGGCTTGGACTGGCACTCGGGACAGTCGGCCAGGGCGGTGTTCAGGTTGTCCACATAGGTCTGAAAGTGCTTGTCATGGTGAAAGTGGAGCGTGTCGCCGCTGATGTTGGGAGAGAGAGCCTCGTAGGCATAGGGCAGCGGGGGAAGTTGGTAGGGATAGTGCATATCCATGGCTGGTCGTCCTTTCCTTGTTGTTTTCTGTGGGGATTTGCGTTATACTATCCTATTATTCGAGAGATAAATGAGGAACATACCTATGACCGATTATTTCCATCTGAATGCCGCGCCCGACACCGTACGGGCCATCAGCAGCCTGGGGCTGGCCCACCTGGGGGACGGCGTGTTTGAGCTGATGGTGCGCTCCTGGCTGTGCCTCCACGGCAAGGCCACCTCCAAGGGCCTCCACCGGGCCACCGTCCGCTATGTGGCCGCCCCGGCCCAGGCCCGGGCGGTGGAGCGGATTCTCCCCCTGCTCACCGGGGAGGAGGGGGACGTGTTCCGCCGGGGCCGCAATACCAGCCCCCACAGCGTGCCCCAGAACGCCAGCCGGGCGGATTACCAGGCCGCCACCGGGCTGGAGGCCCTGTTCGGCTGGCTGTGGCTTCAGGGCCGCACAGAGCGGCTCAACCAACTGTTTGCTGTGATCATGGAGGAAGAGGAATGCCGTTAGACGCACTGTGCCTCACGGCGGTGGCCGCGGAGCTCCGTGCCGCCGTGGCCGGAGGCAAGATTGACAAGCTCTACCAGCCCACCCGGGACGAGGTGGTGCTTTATGTACGGGGGCAGGGGGAGAACGTGCGCCTGCTCCTCTC
>OGJZ01001411.1_pt1 | contig 22116 bp, 22 predicted proteins | sample 1572321 | NCBI WGS metagenome assembly OGJZ01 (sample SAMEA2582086, study PRJEB24529) | metagenome | biome: Human gut stool | place: China | collected 2011 | reverse complement strand
CATATGATTTTACCGTTACAATTTTTCGATCCACGTTTGAACCGCTCCTCCTTCTTTTAATGCTTTAATTATTTTTTCTGCGTCAGCTTTGGTCCTTGCAAGGGCAATAATACAGCCTCCAAGTCCGCCACCACTCATCTTGGCTCCAAGGGCACCACTTTCCAAAGAAATCTTAACCAGTTGGTCGGAAATGTCAATGCTGACACCAATAGCTTGTAAATGAGCGTGTGCTTTGGTCATCATGTGACCAATTTTTTGAATATCTTTGTCTTGAATGGCTTTTTGAACAATTTCGGTTAAATCGCCGAGGACTGCTAGATGTGGTAAATTCGCCTCTTCTGCCTGTGCAACCTTCTCAACAGCTTCACGCGTATTACCATAAATTCCCGTATCTGCAATAACCAAATAAGCATCCAAATCTAAATCAAGGGTACTGAAACCGATGTTACGGATAAAAGTAATGGCTTTATCACTCAAACAAGTCTTGGCATCAAGCCCACTTGGATTTGAATGTGCAATAATCTCTGCTTTATTCACCAAAATTTCCAGAGTATTCATATCAATGCTTTGCTCAAAATAATCAAAAACAGCACGGATAGCTGCGATAGAAACCGCTGCTGATGACCCCATGCCACGTTTTTGTGGAATTTCAGAACGAATCGCATAGGTAATGGAAACATCTGTGTGATTTAGGTACTCTAACGCCGCATAAACGGCAGTTGATAACGTGTCATAAAAATCAAAGTGAATCTTTTCTTCAGCTGGATAAATATGACATTCAACCTCAATTCCTTGAAGCGGAATCGCAATGGCAGGATAGCCATAAACAACGGAATGTTCACCCATCCAAATAATCTTACTATGCGCTTTACCGACGCCAATTTTCTTAGTCATGTTCTTCTCTTACAATTTTTAGTTTACACTCCATTTTATCATTGTTCCACAAAAAAAGCGACTTTTACTGGAAAATAAATGCCGCTATAAAAAAACAAACGAAGCTGGAAAAGTGCACTCAACTTCGCTTGTTTATGTCAGTAATAATGGTTAGAGGTGAAGAAAGCGATGAAGCTATAAAACAGACTTCCTATTAGCCAACTTATATCATTTCAATGTACAATTTATTAGCCACTTTTAACACTGTAATTATGAACTGAATTCTTATTTTCAATCAACTATGCTCGCAAACTCAATCAATCAAAAATTTTTGTTCTGGTCTTTTTGAAAGGTATTTGCGTTTTTGTGGTGTTGACCAAATAGCATCGAAATCAATATCATCAGCGAACCGTGAGTTGAAATCGACAAATAATTTTTCTTTCTTGGTATCCCAACCACGCGCTATATCATGAAAATAAGTATTGTGTTTAAAGGCTGGAATTTCATACAAATCACGCGCATAGCCCCAAATATTAGTGTACTCGGAAATTCGTTTTTTGATTGGACCTAAATTTCGGTAGTAATGTGTATCAAAGCGTGCTAAGGTGACAAAAAAGCGCACATCGCTATCTGTAACATAATCACCAAATAAAAATCTATTATTCTCCAATCGTTTTTCAAGCACATCTAAAGTTGTGAAAAAATCATCGAATGCTTCCTCGTAAGCAACTAAGGATTGTGCAAACATCATTCGATAAACGCCATTGTTAACAAATGGAAAAAGAACATTATCATTCAAATTATCAATATCAGCACGCAATTCTTCTGGGTAGAGATTAGGCGCATTTACTTTTTGGAATGGTTTAAAATTAATTTCTAAATAATTAGTCAATCGATGATAATCATTATTAACAACTGTATAAGTTTCTAAATCTACAAGAGCTGGTACAGTAAAACGTCCCTGATAAGCAGAATCAGTTTTTAAATACAATTCACTTAAATAACGAACACCGAGAACTGGATCTACATTTCCTCAGAAGAATAATTGAGTTTAATCGTATTGTCTGGATTTGCTTTATTATATTCTTCGATTGCTGTTGTTGAATTTACACCTGATGACCCAACCGTTGATAAACCAGCTAAATCTGACCATTCATCGGCTGTTTTGGCTTTATCGCTACCGTTTTTAAAAATAGCGACGTAAGAATTTTTAAAAATTGGATCTGTAAAAAGATAATTTTTTTCACGTTCGGCGTTTTTGGCTAAATTATTCACTGCAATTTGATAGCGTCCTGAAGTTAGCCCAGAAAAAATAGATGAAAATTCAACCTTGACGATTTTTAATTTATACTGAGGCAATTTTTTAAAAACAGCTTTGATTAATTCAATATTTTGTCCAGTTAGTTCACCGTCTTCCTCATAAGTAAACGGTTTTGGCGAGCTGCTTGTTGCCGCAACAACAGTGATTTTTTTACTAGAGTCGGACTTGGCTTCACTAGTATTTTTAGTTACTTTATCAAAAATCAATAGCCCTACTAACGCTACTACAATAATAGAAATAATCCATTTTAGTTTTTTCTTCATTCTCATTCCCCCTAAAGGTTTTATTAAGTACAACTATCTTACCACCACCTCATAAGTCTGCATAATCTATCTTTTTTATAGACCGCCATAGATTTCTTTTATATTCATCTATTCAAAAAAAAACATCGGTACGTTGCCATACCGATGTTTTTTCAAATCACTGGATCAATATTAAGTTCCGGGATGATGCGGGTTAAGAATTGTTTGGTGCGTTCTTCTTTTGGTTTGCTGAAGAATTCTTTTGGGTCACCTTCTTCGATAATGTGTCCGCCTTCCATAAAGATGACGTGTGTTGCCACATCACGCGCAAAGCTCATTTCGTGAGTGACGACTACCATAGTGACCCCTTCTTGGGCTAATTCTTTCATAACATCAAGAACATCTCCAATCAATTCTGGATCAAGGGCAGATGTCGGTTCGTCAAATAAAATGACATCAGGTTTCACAGCGATAGCACGCGCAATTCCAATCCGTTGCTGTTGCCCACCAGACAATTGACTAGGATAATAGTCTTTTTTCTCTAAAAGCCCAACTTTTTTCAGCGCATTTTCAGCAATTGGGATACCTTCTTCTTTTGGAATCTTGCGAGCAATGACTAATCCTTCCAAAATATTTTCAATAGCCGTTTTGTTAGCAAATAAATTATAATTTTGGAAAACAAAGGCTGTTTTTTTGCGAATTTCAAGAACATCCTTGCGACTGATTTTTGCCAAATCGTAGGTTTTGCCATCTAGTATCAACTCCCCAGCATCAGCTTTCTCAAGATAATTAAGAGACCGCAAGAAAGTTGTTTTTCCTGAACCCGAAGGTCCCAAGATGACAACAACATCACCTTGATTAACTGTCAAACTAATCCCGTCTAAAACTTTTTTATCTCCAAATGATTTTTCGATATTTTTAACTGATAACATAGAAAACTCCTAACTTGACCTCAAACAATTTGAGCACGTTTTTCTAAAAATTTAAAACCGTATTGAATAAGTCCACAAATCACAATATAAATAATGAAAATAACAAAATAAGATTCAAAATAATGGTAACCATAAGCGGCTTCAATCTTAGCAATTGCCGTGATATCTTTTACCGTCATCACAAAAACAAGAGAGGTCCCCTTGACGAGATTAATCACCAAGTTGCAAAGATTTGGCAGCGCTTGACGAATAGCTTGCGGAAAAACTATTCTAATATAAGCTTGACTGGTCGAAAGCCCAATCGCCTGTGCAGCTTCTAACTGTCCTTTATCAACCGTTAAAATGGCAGAGCGGATAATCTCAGATAAGCTTCCAGTAGTCATAAGCCCAAAAATAATGTAAGCGTAATAAATAGGATTAATGTCAAAAATATTAAAACCTGTGGCTTTCAATAGCTGGTTAATCAAACTTGGAAAAAGACTATAAAAAAATAAAATCAGTAAAATAGCTGGTGTCGAACGAATAAAGGCAAGATAAATAACTGAAAATCCCGTAACACCTTTCACCTTATAAATGCGACCTAAAGCTAGAAAAAGAGAAGGAGATATTTTCAAAAAAATAAGAAGAGATAAGACAAAAATGATTAGTGTTACTATTGAAATATTTCTTAACTGCTTTTCGGTTACTATCATAGACACGTCTTCCTTCAAGATTTTTAGTCATCCTATCTTATCACGTCTCTTTTCATTCGTATAATCTAATTTTTTTATTATTATCCATAAAATCTGCTTATAATCTAGAAAACTAATGACGGGTTATTAAAAAATCTTATCACGGCTTTATTTTTTTCTATCAGAAATTTACTGATTTTTTAATCTTATTTTTGCTATAATGACAACAACTATTATGAAGAAGGGATGGGGTTTTATGAATTTTCAACAATGTCGTTATGTTGAAGCAGTCACTCGTGTAGGTTCTTTTAGTCAGGCAGCTAAGGAATTATTTATGACTCAACCCAATTTATCAAGTTCTATTAAGGATTTAGAAAATGAATTAGGGGTTCAACTGTTCACACGTTCCAATACAGGCACGCGCTTAACTGAAGATGGCTATGATTTTTTGAAATATGCCAAACGTATTATCGGTGAGATTGATTTGCTTGAGCAACGTTACCATGACCAATTTAAAAAGAGTTTCACGGTAGCGTCGCATCATTATGATTTCTTGTCAATTCCGTTGGCTAAGGTTGCCCAACAATTCAATCAAGATTATCAAGAATTTCAAACGATTGAAACGACCACTAAGAAAATCTTAGAAAGTGTTGCTCGTTTTGAAGCTGATTTGGGTATTATTTATCTGGATGACGAAAATAAGCATATTTTGGAATCTTCCTTGGAACACCAAGACTTGGAGTTTACGTCTTTAGGTGATTTTCCAACACGTGTCTTTCTTAGACGTAATCACCCATTGGCACATAAGGATGTCATTTCTGAAAGCGACTTAAAAGGTTACGACCAAATTCGCTTCCGTCAGGAACAATCAGGTTTGAATTTTGACGAGGATGCCTTGAAAATTCACGATGAACAGCACGTGCTTTATAGCAATGACCGTGGAACAGTCATGAATTTACTTTGTGCAACAGACGCCTACGCCTCTGGTCTTGGAATTGTAAATAGCTTCGTTCGTGACCAAATTGTCCTCATTCCTCTACAAGATAGTCTTAAACATACCCTTGGATATGTGACCAATAAAAAGAAAAAAGTTTCAAAAATTGGAACAGCCTTTATCCAAGAAATCAAGAAAAGCCTCAATGAATTTCCTGAAGCAAACTGATAAAGCAATCTTCATACCGTTATTTTGCTTTCTTTTGTGCTATAATGAGGCTAAGGAGGAAACATTATGAATTTTAAAACGTTAAATAATGGTATCCAAATCCCTGTTTTGGGCTTTGGTGTTTGGCAAATTTTCGACCAAGCACAATGCCAAGAATCAGTCGAAAATGCCCTTGAAGTGGGCTACCGTTTAATTGATACTGCCGCTATTTATAAAAATGAAGAAGCTGTCGGGCGTGCGGTGAAGGCTTCTGGTCTTTCACGTGAAGATGTCTTTCTGACTAGTAAAGTCTGGATTGACCACCTTGGTTATACCGAAACGAAAAAGGCTTTTGAGGAAACGCTACGCAAACTGGATACTGATTACCTTGACCTTTATCTCATTCATCAACCATATGGTGATACTCATTGCGCTTGGCGTGCGATGATTGAGCTTTATAAGGAAGGATATATCCGTGCTATTGGGGTTTCTAACTTCTCTACTGGACGTTTAACAGATTTTGCGCTCAATACAGAAGTTGTGCCAGCACTCAACCAGATTGAGCTTCACCCCTACAAACAACATCCTATCATTCAAGCTGCCAATGCCCAATTTGGCATAGCTACCCAAGCTTGGAGCCCTTTCAACCGTGGAGAAGATAATATTTTTAAGGACGCTACGCTCAATAGCATAGCTGAAAAACATGGCAAGACTGTGGCACAAGTCATTCTACGTTGGCAAATTCAAAATGACATTCTTACCATTCCAAAATCCGTTCACTTAGAACGCATGAAAGAAAACTTTGATATTTTTGATTTTGAACTCACACCAGATGACATCAAGCAAATCCAGTCACTCGACCGTTTTCCAAACAACTACGGACCAAACGAAAGCCCAGAACTCGTCAAACGCTTATTGGGCTTGTAAAGTTTATATACAGACATACTAAAAACAAGACGACTTCCAAACGGAAATCGTCTTTTGTTGATGTACTTTTAAGGTACGACTATTCTGTTTTTGCATTTAGGAGATCATCAATCTTTTGATAAACATCTTGTGCATCAATAGCTAATTGATATTCAATCTTAAATTTATCCAGCTGCTCAAAGAATTTTTCTTGACCTTGAATAACCAGACGATCACTTTCACGCTTATCTTCTGACTTACCTTCCACCAAAAGATAAATTGACGAAGTATCACCTTTTTCTATTGATATGATTCAGTTACTTCAGCGATTTTTGGTAAATCAGCAACAGCGATAAGGAGCTGTCCGCTGCATTGCTTTTTAACATAGTCCTTGGGTGAATATTGTTTTGACATAGCGTCTCCTTCGCTTGCTTTTACATGAATTTATTGTACAGCCGTTAAAATAGTATTATGTCACTTCGTTTCATCGTTTAGCACCAACGCTTGGGAACAGCGTTGACCTGAATGATTGTCTATTTCCCTAACAAGCGAATAAATTTATTCAATTCTTCTTGTGCTTCTGGAGTTGTTCCTTTCAGTGAACCAACCAATTCAAATAGCTCTTGTGTTGACTTCTCAATATCAGCTTTGACTTCTTTTAGTTCTTTTGCGACTTCATCCAGTGGAATAACTTCTTCTTCCTCAAAAGTATCCACATAGCGAGGAATATTCAAGTTATAGTCATTTTCCTTGATTTCATCAAGCGTTGCTACGTGAGCGTATTTTTCAACGTCTTCACGATTACGGTAGGTTTCAATAATCTTATCGATGTTTTCAGCTGACAGCTTGTTTTGGTTCTTCCCTTTTTCAAAATCATTGGAAGCGTCAATGAACAAGATGTCTTTGTTTTCTGCGCGTGCTTCACGTCCTTTGAAAACTAAAACGCAGGTTGGAATACTTGTTCCATAGAAGAGATTGGCTGGCAAACCAATCACCGCATCAAGTAAATTCTCATCAATGATGTTCTTTCGAATTTTGCCCTCAGATGCACCACGGAATAGGACACCGTGGGGAAGAACAATCGCCATTGTTCCAGTTTTTTCTAGGTGATATAGACCATGCAAGACAAAGGCATAATCTGCTTTAGAGGCTGGTGCTACGCCATAACCTTTGAATCGCGTATCTTTTTCACGGTCAATGTTCTTAATATCCCATTTTTGAGAGTAAGGAGGGTTGGCGACAACTGCATCAAATTTCAATGGGATTTGGATCCCATCTTTTTCAGCAAACGGCCAATCAGCGTCAAGCGTATCCGCACGTTTCAAATTCATATTGCGATAATTCACCCCATGCATCATCAAGTTCATGCGAGCCAAGTTGTAAGTGGTTGTATTCAGCTCTTGACCATAGAAATCAACACTTCCTTCTGCTTCCCCATTTGGCAATTCTTTTTGAACGGTCAACAATAATGACCCAGACCCCATTGTAGGGTCATACACGTGAAATTGTCCTTTTTGATCTTTTGGGTCCAACGTGACAAGCTTAGCCAAAATTTGACTGACTTCATGCGGTGTATAGAACTCCCCACCTTTTTTACCTGCGTTAGCGGCGAATTGTCCAATCAAGTATTCATAAACATCACCTAAAATGTCATGCCCTGACTCATCTTTGAAATTAAACTCATTAATCATCAAGACAATATCATTTAAGGCTTTGGCACGTTCGTTCGTTGATGACCCAAGCCTTGTATCGCCAAGATTGACATCTGAGAAGACATTGGCAAAGTCATCTTCTGCCTGTTCGTTACGTTTGGCATTCGTGTTGAACGAATCAAACATATCTTGGAAGTCACTGGCTTTGATTTTGTGGTTTTCAATTTTTGCGACAATCTTCTCCCAAACATAGTCAGGACTGATCGCATAGCCGATACCTTTTGAAATTTCCTCTAGGTATTCTTCTTTTTCAGCGTCATCATCGACTTCATAGAAGTCCTCCAAGTGATTCACTTTCAAATAGTCATCTTGATTTTCTGAAAGGTAGCGGTAGAACATGAAAGGTAAGATATAGTTCTTATATTCGCTAGCATCCATTGTCCCACGCAGGGTGTTCGCCATTTTCCATAGTTTTGAAGTGATGTCTGTGGCACTTGCACCTTTTACTTCGATAGGTTCATTATTTTCTTTTGCCATGTTATTTTATCTCCTTTAAATAAACATTTGTTGTGACGGGGCGGGCGACGGTCGGCCCTAATCCTATCGGGCTGAAAGTCTGAAAATGATGTGAGTTACACGAACATCATTTGTAGTAGTGATTTTTTCATTTTTTTGAGTGAATCTAACTCACGCTGATGAAGAGTGATGGTTTGATCAAGTGTCTTAAATAATGCTGCAATTTTTTCTTGCTCATCTAGTTTTGGGACTAGGAACTTCAAAGTAGAAAAGTCAGAAAAACTAATACTTCGACCATCACGAATTCCATAAGTAACAGTTTCAAGTCTTTTTATGAAGCTTTGACTAGTCAATATTTCTTTCCAAAATAACGAGTGATTCTGATCCTTTTCTTTAAAATCAATAATAGTATAAGCTGGGGACGTGATACCTTCCATTTGGGAAACAGCAAATCCACCTTGAAAAGAACGAAGGTGAATAACAAATTGACCAGGAGTAACCCTCTTATAGTTTGATAAACTTTTATGATCATATTTGATATCAATCCCAATATCGTCACGTAAAATCATACCTTTTTCCTGTGATGCGGATAAAACAGGCAAATTGGGATGTTTTTTATCCGATATACTCTTAAAAAGTTCGGATGCCTTACGCTGTTCCCAAGCGTCAGTGTATCCATCAAAGCGAATTTCTGGTTTATCTTCCCCATTTTTCGGAAACATTTTTTGCAAGTAACTTTTCTTCATTTTTGCAAGCAAATCACACTTACGCTGATGAAGAGCGATAATCTCATCTAACTTCTTGAAGAATACCCCTATTTTTTGTTGCTCCTGAACTAATATGGGAATCATAAAATTAAACGAATCAATTTCTTTTGACGATACGTTTGGCTGAGCGCCTGAAACTAGAACAGACTCAAGTTGCGTCATGAATAATTCTGAACGGACGATTGTGGAAATAAACCCGTAGTCAATATCGTCTACAGACTGAAAATAACCAACTCGCTGGTTTTGATAGACCTTGTCATAATCAGTTAGAGATAGTATAGATACCTTACCTGTTGTTGCACCTGACATGGCTAGGATTGCTGATTTATCTGGAAGAATATATTTATCATCCTTATCCTGTTCATCATAATATACAAAATCTCCACCTACCTCCCCGCTGGAAAGAATATTTGAAATTCTAACAATTGGTACACCAGTGTTCCTGAATTTAGAGCTTTTGAATGCAAAACCGCCACGTAAGGGAGCTATATCACCCAACTTACGCTCTTCCCAAGCGTCAGTGTATCCGTCAAAGCGAATTTGGGGTGTTTTTGTTGCTTTTTCACTCATTTGTTTCTTCGTCCCCATCTTCTGTGTTATATAAAATCATATCATTTCCCAATTTTTACTCTCCTTTCTTAATCTCGTCAGCCATCGCATAAAAAGCTGTACGGAATTGTATGCGGTATTTCACCCATGAAAGTTTTTTGATCTCATCTGCTGCAATCTCTTGATAGTCATTCCTTGCCTCATTCATGATGGCTGTCAACTCGCCTTGTTTGTCCATATCGTCAGTGCCTACACGATGTTTTTTGATAAGACTTTCAAGCTCTTTTGGCTTAGTGCTATTGTCAAGCCCCCATCTGCGTATAAAAGCAGTCACCAATTGAATGTTTGAATCCTTTTGAGCCCGGTCCATAGCCTGATTCATCTTATCAACATCCCTGGGTGCTGGATAGTTGTCAAAGACAAATTCTTTATTAAAAATCTTAGTGACAAAATTGCGCATTTTAGACTTCTCTTTATCGTTGTCAGATTTGGCAATTTCCAAGTGAATCTCTTCTTGCGTCGCAGCTGCTTGGTCTATTTGGTTAGCATGGACTTCATCTGCCATCTTGGCAATCAAATCAATCAGATAATCATAGCTGATGGTGACGTTATGAATATGCACCATGTCCAAATCGACTTGTGAAACATCAATATCATCGCGTTTGGCTCTTCTCTCCTTCAACTCACCCGCAATCACAGTCGTCAAGAGAACTTCTTGTTCTTCTGTAATTCCAAGCCCCGCATAGAACTCTTCAGGATTATCATAGGCTGAGACAGGATTGCCTTCATCATCCGTTGTGTATTGCTTCAACTGACTCAATAAGCGGTTGTATTCCTTCAGTTTATCAAAGACTTCATCTTGTGCCTTTTCACTTGGCGGAAGTTGAATAAACTCATCCGTTAACTCAGCAAGTTTCTTGACGACCCCTTGCATTTCTTCTTGCACCTTGCTAAATGGTTTGGAGATGATTCCAGACTCCTCATTGCCTTCTTTCAAGTCCTCAAGAGAAAGCTGCTCATCAGCGGAAGCACGATTAGAGTAAATGGCAAATGCTTTATTCATCTCATACTCATTTTGAACTGGCCAACGGTAGTTGACGACATTTCCCCACGGCTTATCGACTAAGTTTTGCATCCGGTTCGTACGTGAATAGGCTTGTATGAGATTGCCACCTTTCAAAGTACGGTCAATATAGAGCGTGTTTAATTCTGGCGCATCAAATCCCGTCAAAAGCTGGTCGACAACAATGACCAAGTCCAAGAATTTTCCATCATCAGCTGTCTTATTCAAACGTCTTGCTAGGTCTTCGGTATATTGCTTCACAGTGGACATATCATAGGTAGTCCCAAAGAGCGCATTATACGCATTGATGGCACGATGCAAGTTTTCGTTGGTTTTCAACTGATGCACGCTATTGGACGTATCCGCAGAAAAACTTACGGCAACTTTTAAGCGTTCTTCTTCCGGCTTGCTGCTATTTATTTCAGCAAATTTATCGAAGTATTCCATGGCTCTTGGTGTGCTGGCTTTGCTCCCTCCAACATGAACGGTTAGGAGTGCATTATACTTCCGATTGTTTGAACGTTTTTTCCAGTTATCAAAGATATCTTCAACTACCTTCGTGACATGATCAGGATGGGTATCATAGACTGAACCTTTGATATTATCGTCAATATCTTCTTCTGTCGGATTTTCTGGCGCTTTGATCGTTTCTTTAAATTCAACGTTAAACCCAAGTACATTCTTGTCAGCAATAGCTTCCTTAATTGTATAGGCATGAAGTAACTCACCAAAGATTTCACGTGTTTCTGGGAATTTTGGCGTCCCAGTATAGCCTATCCAAGCAGAATTAGGGATAGCATCTCGAATCGTTTTCAGCATTGGGGTTTTTTCTTCCCCATTTTTCTTAATCACATCTTCACTCGTCGAACGATGCGCCTCATCCACGATGAATAAAATCTTCTGATCTAACTTTTTAAAACTCTTATGAGACACATAACGAGACATCTTTTGAATACTGGTTACAATAATGTTCTTGTCGCTCTTGAGTGTGAGTTTTCGATGTAAGTCAGAAATATTGGCTGTATCACTCACAACTCCTGTTTTTCCTTCAAAACCAGCAACGGGGTCATAGGCTTGATAAGCGTCTGACGTTTGATTGGTTAAAGCGATACGGTCCACCAAAAAGACAACTTTATCAACGTTTGACATGCGACTCGCAAGCCAAGCAGTCTTAAAGCTCGTGATGGTCTTTCCAGACCCTGTGGTATGCCAAATGTAGCCCAATTTCCCGTCATCATAGTTAAAATCAAACGTGCGAACTTTATCCAGTACACGCTTTGTAGCGTACACCTGATACGGTCTCATCACTTTGATACTTTCCTTATTTTTTGTGCCATCAAGAACCATGTATCTGGTTGCCATATCATGCGCCATTGGGATAGACAAGACTTTATCCGCAAAAGTTTTCCAAGAGCGAACTCGGAGTGCAGTTTCTTCATCTTGCCAATGAAAGGCAAAAGCTTGGTTGAATTTATCCAAAGTCGTATTGGCCATATAACGGATGTCAAATGGCGTCATTGCTATCAAGAGCTGCAACGTAGAAAAAATGCCACTGTATTGCTTCTCAGCGATATACTGCTCCATTTGATTCAACGACTCCGAAGTACTATGAAGAGCTTTCTTCAATTCGATTTGGAGGATTGGAAGACCATTGATGAGTAGAGTTACATCAAAGCGGCGATTTGGCTTTCCATCAACCACTTTAGGTCGCTCAATCTGATTGACAATTTGATAAACAGTGCTTCCTCCCCCAACTTGCGCTTGGTCAAAAACCGTTAAGAAAACGTGCTTGCCGTTGTCTAAGTCCACTTCAATTTCTGATACACCATTCACGCCATAAAGAAACTGACCTGCTTGGTAGGGTGTTTCAATGGCAGTAATGACTTTTTTCACTTGATTGAACTCGGTAACGGACAAGGGATTATCCAGTCTAGCACGGTTGTTTTGCTCTAAGATTTGTTTGAAATTATCCCAAAGTTGGTCTGTTGTCTTGATGTTTTCCTTGTATTCCCATTGCTTCACACCACCGATTTGGGTCAAATACTCAATGACTTCTTTTTCAAACGCCAATTCTGATTGACTTTTAATTGGACTATTCATGGTTTTCATTCTCCTTTAGGGTTTCTTCAAACACGCCATTTGTGAATTGTTCTATCAACTCTGAGTACCTGTTTAATTTTGCTTGTAGTTTAAGGATATCGGTGTATATCCGACCTATTTTAATTTGTTTATCCATTGGGACGATTGGAACTTTCAAATCATTCAATGCTCTGATTGGGATTTTAGGAATGATGTTCCCTTGTACTTCTCGTTCCTTTTGACGCTTCACCAAGCTATAATTGTTAAATAGATAAATGAAATATCGTTTGTCGATTTCACCATCTTTAAAATCAACCTTGGTAAAATTTATAGAAGGAACTTTTCCGGCATTTGTTTTCCCAACCATTGTTGCTTGTTGGAGCGAGTTACTAATGACGACATCACCTTCATTCAAAGAGTAGTCATTGAACGACACTTTGGCCATTTCTTCAACAAAACCCTCTTCATGATTGAAATCTTTTTCAAACGATGATTGGTCGTAGTATATGACATCTACTAGACCATATTGTCTTTCTGCTCGTGCTGAATTCACACCTTGCACGAACGAAACCAAGTCTCCTAATCTATATTGTTCTATTGCAGTTTTCCTCAAATAAATCGCCTCCAAGTTTAACGGAAATCAATTTTATGAAATTGTGTTATATTTCTACATAACCTATTCTATCAAAATAAATTAACTTTTTAAGAATAAAGTTTGAAATTGGATAAAATTTCCAAATATTATTTTAGGCTTACGCTGATGAAGGGTGAGGAGAAAGTCGAGTTCTGTAAAAAATTCTGGTAATTTATCTCTTAACGTTTTTAGAAAAGCAGTATTTGAGGTAACCTGTGCATTATAATTTCGATTATCTTTAAGCATAGGTTACCTCACTTCCGTTTTCACACAAACAGGCTTTTTCGCATTTTAGCGAAAAAGCCTGTTTTAGAGGTTGACAAAAAACACTACTGATTACATAGTGTGCTGTGGTGTGCTGTAATCGTGGATTGTACCATATCAATCTCCTTAATAAGGTCTTTTTAATTGAACTGTTCAAATTTCAGTTTATACATATGTTATTATACCATAATTAGCCTTTATGTTACTTTTTTACGTATCTTTGCTAAAACATAATCACCTCCTCAATGATAAACCTATTTATCAAATTTTATAACAAATAAATTGTAGCTTTAAATAAAAAAGGCTGATAATTCAACCTTTAAAAGATATATTTAGCTATTGATAAACAATTTTGTATAAACTATTTTTCACCCCCTACAAACTTACTAAGAATGTAATGGTATCTCCGCTATAAAAAACGCTAATGCTTCCTTTGAAGAGTTTAACCATGGTCTGTGCCATTGACAATCCGATACCATAACCTGATTTTTTGTTATTATGTGATTCATCTTCTCGGTAAAAACGTTCAAAGAATTTGCTATAATCAACATTCTTGCCTTCGGCGTAGGTATTGGAAATTTTCAAACGTGCTTTTGAGAGGCGATTAGCTTTGCTTAATTTAACTGAAACCGTTCCTCTTGCATCACAATATTTATTGGCATTATCAACCAAAAGAGTCACCAATTCAAAAAGTGATTTTTCTTCTGCTTTGACATGAATATTAGGTTGAATTTCCATGACAAATTGCTTGCCGTCTTTGATGACAAGACCTTTAAAGTCCTCGGCAGCATCTTTAACAATTGCTGAAAAATTCAAATCGGTCAACACGACTTCAGGTTGTTCTTCTAGACGAGCCATAGCCACCAAACTATTAATCAAGCCAGTCATACGTTCAACTTGATCGTTGGTACTTTTTGTCCATTCTGATTCACCGTTCATCATCTCAACCAATTCATTATTAGCCGAAATAATTGCCAAAGGTGTCTTTAATTCATGCCCAGCATTCGTGATAAAACGACGTTGTCGTTCATAATTTCGGATAAAAGGCTCAATAACCCTACCAGAAAAAATAGAAACCATGAGAACAAAGAAGACAAAACTAACCCCTGACATCCATAAAGAAAGATGAAGCAGTGTCCTATTTTCTTCAACTTGATTTGTTGAGTCTAAGACAACAATCAATTTCGAATCATCTGATTCATCCGTTACAAGATAAGAATAGGTGTGATTATTGTAACGAAAATCACCGCTCCTATCACCTGATTTATTAATCTTAGTCAGGTAACTCTCCACTTGCTCATCGGTCAAATCAGAAATGCTACTCGAATTTAACAAAGTGATATTTCCATCTTCATCAATAACAGCACTAAAATACCGATATTGAAAGAGCGTATCGACAGAAACCGTGTTGCCTAATTCGCTGGTTACCTTGAAAACACTTGGAAACGTTCCGCCATTATCTGAAATCAAGGTTAAAATCTTGTTAATTTCATTTACCGTTTGAATATGACGGGCAGAAATAAGCACCCCAACCACTGAAAGCAAGACAATCAGAATGGTTAAAGAAGCAATCGCAATAAAACGAATCCTTAATTTTCGAAACATTGCATCACCTACAATTCTTTCAACTCATAATCACCCATTTCCTCACCCTCAATCACTACATTTGCGCCGATTGATTTCAATTTTTGACGAAGGTAGGAAACGTAAATAAAAACATAGCCATTATCAATCTCTGGGTCATCTTTGTCATTTGCCCAAACATGGTTAAAAATTTGGTCGGTTGATAATTTCTTGCCTGCATTGAGCATGAAGAATTCCAGCATTTTAGATTCTTTACCTGCTAGGCGAATGGTGTTTTGACTGACAAGTTCCTGTTCACCAACATTCAAAGTAACTGTTCCAACGGTCAAAATATTCGACGTGAAATTGGTATCCACACGACGTGACATTGACCGCAAACGCGCTAATAGTTCTTTTAATGAAAAAGGTTTGGTCAAATAATCATCTGCTCCAGCATCTAAGCCTGTCACACGGTCATCAACTTCCGCCATAGCAGTCAACATAATAATGTGTGACTGGTTGCCTGTTTGACGAATTTCTTGCACAGCTTCGATGCCAGATTTGACAGGCATCATAATATCCATGACCATAACGTCATAAGCATTTTCATTTGCCATATCAATAGCTGCCTGTCCATCATAAACCGAATCTACATCATAACCTTCACGGGTTAACGCCGTAGTCAACACACGATTCATTTGAATTTCATCTTCTGCAACTAATATTTTCATATGCTATCTCCTATCGTAGCTCATATTCATTAATCTTGGGAGCTTTCTTGGATGAGGTTTCGAATGGTTTGCATGGTCAAATCACAAGACGCTAATTCATCTGCACAGCGTTTGAGCTCACGGACAATCCGTTTCGGGTCTTTAATATCATGCTTATACTTCATTTGATGCTCCAAACTAGCCCAAGAATCCATAGCAATGGTGCGAAGCTGTATTTCAATAAAGTATGAGCCCTGCTTATTTCCCAAACAATCAGGATAAAGCGTCACAACTTCTACTATCAAATGGTAAGAACGATAGCCATTGGGTTTCGCATTTTTGATGTAATCTTTCTCAGCAACAATGGTGCAATCATCAAAAGAACGGATAAGGTCCGCTAAGGTATAAATATCATCAACAAAACCACATACTATCCGCAGACCAATACTATCACGCACTTTTTTCAAAGCAGACTCGGTTGTTACTGGAAAATTTTTGCGTTGACACTTCTCTATCATACTTTCAGGTGTCTTAACGCGAGCGATAAAATGTTCAAACAGCTTATAACCAGTCTCTTTTTTTACCTCATCATTTTTCTTGCAAATACGCTGACTAAAGTCCTCCAAAATCAAAGGTAGGTAATCAGTATATTCTCCATAAATTATATCTGTCATAACTTTTCCTAACTAGGTGATAGTTTCATTATAACAAAATTACTTATAAGAAGCCAAAAGGGCATTTTAAAGAACTAAAAAGTTGAGCAAAATGCCCAACTTCTTGGTTTGTGTTCTTATTATTGCAAGACGCATTAACTCACGCTTTCGTTCTTGACTAATTCTTCAACAAGATACAAGATGAGGTTGACTAATAAGCTTAGGAAAACAGTCAAAATGATACCCCAAAGCAATTTAGGCAAACTCATTGTGCGGAGTCCATCAAACAAAATTCTACCTAGACCGCCTGCATTAATTGTTGAGGCAATTGTTGCGATAGCAATCATTGAACTTGCTGCCAAACGTAATCCTGCAAAAATAGAGGATTGCGCCAATGGCAACTGAATTTTTGCTAATATTTGCCACCTTGTCATCCCCATACCAGTCGCCACTTCAACAATACTGTCATCAACTTGTGTCAATCCTGCTAAAAATGTGCGAACTAACGTATATTGCGCATAGATTACCAAAGCTATTATGGCTGTTCGCGTCCCTAAACCTGTCACGGGAATCAACAGGGTAAACAGTGCAAAACTCGGAATAGCGTACAATAGTGATAAGACGTAAATAGAAGCCTGCCTTATTTTAGGGTAAAACAGCAAAATCACAGTGATGACACTAGCAAATAGCAAAGCAAACAGTAAGGAAAGACTCGACAATTCAATATGTTCAATGAACGCCGTGATTAACTTATCAGAAGATGTCTTAAAATAATCAATCATAGCTAGCCCTCCACAGTTTTTCTTGTTCCTGCGCAGTTGTTATCAATTTTTGGACAAATTCATTTCCTGGATTTTTGATAATATTTTCTGGTGTGTCAAACTGGCAAATGGTACCATTATCCATGATAACCACGCGTGTTCCCAGTTTAAATGCCTCATAAATATCGTGAGTAATAAAAACAAATGTCTTTTGATTTAATTTCTGATGAATCGCTTGCAATTCCTCTTGTAAATCATTACGAGTAATGGCATCGATGGCACCAAATGGTTCATCAAATAACATGACATCAGGGTCAGCAGCTAAAGCACGCGCAACACCTATCCGCTGCTGCTGCCCACCAGATAATTCACTTGGATAACGTTCGCCGTAATCCGCTGCAGGCAATTGCACCAAATCTAAAAGTTCTCCCACACGATTTTCAATGCGTCCCTTATCCCTGCCCAATAACTTGGGAACAGTTGCAATATTTTCAGCAACCGTCATATGTGGAAATAAACCGATTTGTTGGACAACGTAACCAATCTGACGACGAAGGCTAACGGAATCCATCTGCTCAATATCTTGCTCAGCAAAGAGAATCGTCCCTGACGTTGGTTCAATCAGCTTGTTAATCATTTTTAGCATGGTTGTCTTACCAGAACCTGATGATCCCAAAATGGTGATAAATTCGCCATTTTCAATGGTTAAGTTAATATCATTAACAACCGTTTTATCACCATAAACTTTGCTTACATGCTCAAATTGAATCATTGTCTTTTCTGTCATAAATCTATCTTCCTAACCTTTTATGCTATCGTAGTATTCTTTTGCGACATCTGTATATTCTTGACCGTCAACATCCACTTTAGCATTAAGTTCCGTAACTGTTTCAGTATCAAGTTTTGCCGAAATATTATTTAAAATGGTTTTAATATCTGGATTGTCATCCAAAATATTATCTCGCACAACAGGCGCTAAATTATAAGGTGGCCAAAATTGTTTATCATCTTCCAATAAGGTGAATTCATCCGTATTGACCAACTGACCTTCGGTCGTGTAAGCTGGCGTCACATCCGCCTCATCATTTTCAAGCACACTGTATTTCAAACTATTGTCATATACCTTTGAAGATTTCCAGTTAAAGGTACCATAAGTCTTTTCAAGTCCTGGTAAACCATCTTCACGTTCATCAAATTCCCCTTGTGAAGCAAAGCGCAATTCACTAGCATGAGCTTGCAAATCAGAAATCGTCTTGATGTTGAGTAAATTGGCAGTTTCTGTACGAATAACCAAACCTTGGCTATCATTTGCTGACGCGTAATCAAGCCAAGTCAGGTTAAATTGTTTCTCATACTCTTTTTTAACAGTCTTATAAACTTTCTCTGGGTCTGTTTCCATATCCTCACCCAAAACTGATAGCAAACCAGTTCCTGTATATTCTGGATATAAGTCAATCTCATCATTGACAATCGAATTATGAATCAAAGAACTTGAAATATTTGACACACGCTCAACGGTATAACCATTGTCCTCAAGCGCAAGCGCATAAATCTCAGCAATGACTAGATTTTCCGTAAAATCTTTCGACCCCACACGAATAGTAGTTGACGATTGCTGCGCTTCAGAAGATTGATTATTGTGCCACGCCCAAATTCCACCAATAATTGCCACCAAAATGACTACCAGTAACGCTCCTGAAACCACCTTTTTATTTTTCATAATGTTTTACCCCTTTTATGCTTAAATCAAAAATAATCATACTAAGGAACGACAATATCGCAACCGAACCACCACCAATTAGCAATAAGTCATAACGATAAAGTCCTAATCCTGTAAAAATCAAAGTACCAAGTCCACCTGCTCCAATATAGGTCGCCAAGGTTGCGCTAGCAATAATTTCCACTAATGCCAATTTAATGCCATTTAAAATATGTGGCAGAGCTAACGGAAATTGGACTTTTGTTAATAATTGCGACCTTGTCATCCCAAGTCCCAAAGCTGTTTCCAGCAAATTTTCTGAAACCGACGCAAACCCAACAATCGTATTTAATAAAATGGGTGGTATTCCCAAAATCACTAAAGCAATCAATGCAGGTAAGCGCCCCACTCCAATGAATGGAATCAGAATAAATAGTATTCCAAGGCTTGGAATAACGCGTAGCCCTTGCGTCAAAAGCGTTGACAATTGTCGTACAAACGGCTTTTCATAAGAAAAATAACCAAGTGGTAGAGCGATGATTAAAGCAATCAACAAAGCCTCGAAACTTAGGCTAATGTGTTGCCAAACGTATCCTAAATAAGTATTTCCATTATCTGCAAAATATGCAGCTATATCATTTAACATGTTCCTTTACCTGATGACTTTCTAAAAGTTCTTTTAACCTATCAGTGAACATCCCTGTCGCTGACAATAAAACTTCCTGTTCTTCCAAAGTCAAAGCGCTCATTGCTTGCGCTTCAAAATCTGTTAATGGCTCCAATAATTCAGCAGCAAATTGCTGACCTGTTTCAGTTAAACGAATCAACTTCTTGCGCCTGTCAATTCGGGAAGGCTCCAAATATAATATTCCTTTTTTCATATAAGTTTTAACAATTGCTTGAATCACTTGTTTCGTTGAAAATATTCGTTTTGCAATGCTCTCCTGTGTCATCCCATGTGGATTATGATAAATACACATAAAAACTATTAACGATTTACTATTTAGCCCATGCTTTTTAGCGTAGCTTTCATAGAGGGAAAATTGCTCATCACGCAAACGAGCATATTTTCTAGCATTACTTATCACTAAAATTTTCCTCCTTATTTAAAACAATGACCTTACCAAATGCCGCAACACTATCAAGATAATCATGCGCAGCTTGGATACTATCCAAATCAAATACACGCTCAGGGCGAACTTCTACTTGTTCTTGCTCAATATAAGCTAACATTTTCTGAATCTTATTTTGTGAAACATTGCCTGAATAAAATGTTGTTAAATAGACATTATTTTTAAGTTCCATAATTGGATCAAATTCTTCCAGATACCATTTTCGTCCCAATAGACCGCAGGAACAAATAATTCCGTTTTCTTGCAAATGCCCTAGACTGTCTTTTATGGTGGCAGGTCCAACTAACTCTAAGATTTTCGTGAATGACACATCCGTCTTTAGCACACCATTATCATCAATAACCAAATCATCATATCCAGCGTCCAAAAGTTGCGCTTTTTTAGCAGTATTGCGCACACTTGCATAGACGTTCACGTCAGGAAATTTAGCTTTTACCAATTTTACAAAAGCCGTCCCGACACCACTAGCACCAGCACGCACCAAAACCGTATCATGAGAAGTGATTTTTAAATTTTGATAAGCACCAAAGGCAGTAAAATAAGTCTCTGGAATCGTCGCCAACGTTACCCAATCCAACTGCGTTGAGATAGGATAAATCTGTTCATTTGACAAAAGGTCATATTCAGCATACGAGCCATCAAAATCGCGTCCCATTTCTCCCATAATCGAAATGATTTTTTGACCAACTGGCAGACGTTACTCGTCCGTCGTCTCTTCAATGACGCCAACACATTCTATCCCAAGAATCCTTGAAAAGGTTACACTCGGCGACAAACCTTGTCTGGTAAAAATTTCAGAACGATTAATCCCAAATCCCATAATTTTCACCAAAGACTAAGCTGATTTCACTTGCAGTTTAGCAACCTGAGTCACCTCTAAAACACTACTATCTACTGCTTTGCTGACAACAACAACTTTCACTTTCTTCCCTCCTTTTACTTTCTTCCTTCCTTTTAAACGTTTTCACTATTTTCTCTTATTATGTCACAATCACCAAAAATAGTCAAAAAATTTGACTATTTTCCAATTCCTAAACAAATGCCACTTTTGCTTTAAAAATTGATTGTAAGTTATATAAATGCTATTGCAAAATAAAAACAAAAGAAAAAGCTAGGTACTTGCCTAACTTTTTAAAATCTTTTTAACTAGAATATGCAAACAACAAAAAACGAGGCTGAGCACTTGTCCCAGACTCGTTTTAGTTTTAAGCTGCTTCAAATTGTGAATTGTAAAGGTCAGCATAGAAGCCACCTTGTTGCATCAAATCATCGTGATTGCCTTGTTCGATGATGTTACCATCTTTCATCACAAGGATAAGGTCAGCGTTTCTAATCGTTGACAAACGGTGAGCGATAACAAATGATGTACGACCTTCCATCAATTTATCCATAGCTTTTTGAATCAATTCTTCAGTACGTGTATCAACTGATGACGTTGCTTCATCCAAAATAAGGAGCGGTGAATCTTTCAAAAGAGCACGCGCAATCGTCAAGAGTTGTTTTTGACCAATTGAAAGCGTTACAGAATCATCAAGATAAGTGTCATAACCTTTTGGAAGTGTCATGATAAAGTGATGAACACCAACAGCCTTAGCCGCTGCAATAACTTGTTCATCTGTAATATTTTCTTGATTGTAAATCAAGTTTTCTTTGATTGTTCCTTCAAACAACCACGTATCTTGAAGCACCATTGAGAATTGGTCATGCACTTCTTCACGTGTCATCAAACGTGTATCCACACCATCAATAGTGATTTGACCTTTATCGATTTCATAGAATCTCATGAGCAGGTTAACAATGGTTGTTTTACCAGCACCTGTTGGTCCAACAATGGCAACTTTCTGACCAGGTTTCGCTACAGCGGAAAAATCATGGATAATTGTTTTATCCTTAGAATAACCAAAGAAAACATTATCAAAGGTAACTTCACCATTAACATCACTAAGTTGACGTTTCTTGTCAGACTCGTCTTCCATTTCATCTTCTT
>OGJZ01001396.1_pt1 | contig 22399 bp, 22 predicted proteins | sample 1572321 | NCBI WGS metagenome assembly OGJZ01 (sample SAMEA2582086, study PRJEB24529) | metagenome | biome: Human gut stool | place: China | collected 2011 | reverse complement strand
CTCTGATGTAGCCAAATAAAAACTCTTGATGCTCAAAATTTTTTGTCTGATATAATTCCATTAAATGAGAGTAGTTCTTTTCATAATCTTCTTCACGACCAACAAGGGAGTAGAAATTAGACAGTGTGTTTAATACTTTTAAGTAAATCAGAGTAGTTGAAGATACTTTGGATAATATATTTTCCAAGTGAGAGATAGCATCAAACTGAAGATTATATTGATAGAAGTCAATAATAGCTTTAATCCATTCAAGGTAAGTTCGATCTTCTAGTGTTAGAAAGCTACCTCTCTCTATCTCTATTTTATAAAGATATTCTAAATCGTTATAATTTCTATCATCCAATAGGCGAGCAGATAATTGCTTGAAATTAGAGAGGCTAGACTTTACTTCAATTTGTTCATTGAAAAAGTAATCTAATGGGACCTCAAGTCGTTGAGAGAGTTTAAACAAAAGATCCGCAGAAGGTATGAAATGCCCTCTCTCAATTTTACTAATCTGGCTTTGTTCACAAATTCCTTCAGCAAGAGTTTGTTGGGAAAGTCCCAACTCTTTTCTCTTTAATCTGAATTTTTCAGCGAGTATATTCATAAAAGATAATAATCCTTATATTTATATTATCGGTTAGCTCCCGATAGTATAAACCCTTTCATTTAGACTTGTTTTATACTTAGTTCAGCGCTGTGGATTAGTTTATTTTTCCAATCGCTTTGACGATTATAGAAAGGCGCTAATCACAGCTCTTTGTTTGATTGGTAATGAGAATGATAACGCAAAGACGTTTTATCTCGTGTAAGGATATAAGGCAAAGAGTGCGTGGGACGAACAACAGCTACTAATTAAATGAATCGCAAGGAGAGACTCTATGCTCTACGTTGGAATTGACATCGCTAAGAATAAACACGACCTAGCCTGTATCTCGGATACTGGTCAAGTCCTGATTAAACAGTTCAGGTTCACTAATTCCTACCACGGATTTTCTGAACTGAAAGATAATCTAAATCAATGTTCCCCCATGACAACTGATATGCTCATTGCACTGAAAAGCACTGGGCATTACAGCTATAACCTGATCGCATTCTTAAGAAAGCTAGGTTATACTGTTTTTCATTACAACCCCTTAATCATCAAGGAATTTGCCAAATCCTAATCCCTTAGAAAGACAAAGATGGACGTCAAGGACGCACTACTCATTGCTCGTAAATTACGGTCTGATGATACAACTCAACGTCATCAAAATGATGAGAAGATGGACCAATTGAAAGAATTAACGCGGTATCAGAATCGACTGATTAAGGCGCGTTCTAAGAACAAGAATCTCTATGTACGATTACTTGATATCGTTTTCCCGAACTTCACACAGTGATAGGAAACGTGCATAATAACTATGTTTATGAGTTAATAACCAAGTATCCTACGCCAGCTAAAATCAAGCGAGCTCATTTTTCTTCTTTGCTTAAAATCAACTATCTCTCCGCTGATAAAGCAAAGAAAATACAGGAAACTGCTGCTCTAACAATCGGTCTGCCCTCACCAGCTTTAACATTGGAATTGGTGCAACCGATTGAATCCATTAGACATTGCGACAAACAGATTGCACATGTCCAAGAGCAGATTAACGAAATGATGGTCGAGTTAGATTCACCAATTACTTTCATTGTAGGCATTGGAAATCGTTTAGGTGCCATTATCCTTGCGGAGATAAACAACATCCATCTTTTCAAAAATCATGCTCAACTTCAAGCCTTCGCTGGACTCGAGCCTCCCATTTTCCAATCAGGACAAATGGAGAACAAGGGAAGGATGGCCAAGCGGGGTTCAACCTATCTGCGGTATGCACTGATACAGGCTACTAAGCTGATTTGTGTTTATTCGCCTTATTTCAAGGAGTACCTAAAGCTGAAAATCAGTCAAGGTAAGCACTACAATGTCGCTGTATCCCACGCTACTAAAAAGCTCATCCGCATGATTTTCTATCTGCTCAAAACAAATCAAACCTTTGACGAAGCTAAACTAAGATAAACGATAAAATACAAGAGTTCAAAAACTTGCTTTCTAGCAGGGTTTTTTGTACTACCTTATTTTCCAATGATACCGCGAAAAACAAATAGTAGCTTGTGACACTTTACGCTTGACTTTTAATATAGAATGCCTTTCTATTTGCTTAATTTAATTATATTTATTTTAGTTCAAAATAGCAAGTTAATAGCAAGTTAATAGCAAGTTAAAGGAATAAATAATTCTTTATGGTAATAAAAAAAAAAAAAGTCATAATAAACATAAAATCGATTGACTGACTGTTATAAATGTGTTAGAATAAGTCAAATAAAAAGAAAGGGGTTTCACGACATGAAAAAAAATAGTGGAATTCACAAATTACTTACATTGGTATTGCTAGGTGCTTTTACATTTAGTAATGCAATTCCTTATTCGCAGTTTATCCAGAAAAATAGACAATTCGAAATTCGAGTACAATCACAAGCGGAATCTAATGGACTTGATGTGGGAAAGGCAGATTGAAATTTTGTACAGTAAAAATTATAAAATTTTAGGTTAATCAGATAGACGCAGTTAAATTTATAATTTTCATGAAATCGGCCACAAGTTAGATTTAGTGATTAGGAATTTATCTGTATATGGATTAATAAATCATGCGAAAAGCAGTAACTGTGTTGTTTTCAGGCTGTGATTACAACAATATTTTACCTAGGGACAAACAATATGAATAAAAATATTACTGTATTTGGACTTGGATATGTTGGTTTATCAAGTTCTTTAGTGTTAGGTCAATATAATTTTGTTCGTTGTTATGACATATCTACGGAAAAAATTAATGATTTCAGAAGAGGGAGGTTTCCTAACTTTGTCAGTAGATTTATTGAGGAAGAGGTTCTGTCACTTCATAATCTTAATTTTTATTGTGATATTAATGATATGGATATTGAAAAGAGTGACTATGTTATTTTGGCGATTTCAACAAATTTTGATGACAGTATTAACGCTCTGAATACTGAAGCTTTAGAAAAAACTATCAGAATAATCTATAATAAAAATAAATTGTGCACTATTATCATTCGTTCAACTGTACCAATAGGTTTTATGGAAAGTATAATTAATACATTTAAGGATATAAAAATCTGTATTATGCCAGAATTTTTACGTGAAAATAGTGCGGTTTTTGATTCATTATACCCTTCTAGAATTATAGTTGGAACGAATAGTGAAGTGATATTCTCTTCGGTTAAAAGGCTATTTTGTGAATGTATTAATATCCCAGAAGAAAAGGTATTAATGACGTCTCCTACGGAGGCAGAAGCAATTAAGCTTTTTTCCAATACGTATCTTGCTATGAGAGTTGCATTTTTCAATGAGCTTGATATGTTTGCAGAGGTAAATAAAATTAATACGCAGAATGTTATTCTAGGGATTGGACTAGACCCAAGAATCGGTATGGAATATAATAATCCCTCATTTGGTTACGGTGGATATTGCCTTCCAAAAGATACACTTCAGTTAGAAAATCAAGTAAATAGCAAATCTTACGTAATATCTGCGATAAGTAAGTCAAATATTGAAAGAAAAAATCATATAGTGGATATGGTTTTAAAAAGAAATGCAAATCGTGTAGGGATATACCGTCTAGTGATGAAACAAGGTTCAGATAATTATAGAAATTCGGCAATAATCGATATTATTGAAATTTTAAAAGCTCATAATATTGAAATGATTGTGTTTGAGCCAGTATTAAGAGAGAAGACAATTATGGATATTCCTGTTGAGAAAGATTTCACAACATTTAATGAAAATGTTGACATAATCTTAGCAAATAGAATAGATGAGGTTCTTGCTAATTTAGGACATAAAGTTTACACGAGAGATGTTTATGGAGTAAATTGAAGTGATGAAAATGATTATAACTACTGATATAGAAAATGATATTTATGAAAAGCTAATTATATTTTTAAATGAGCAGGGAGCACATCCATATATGTATCCTCAGTTCTTTCAAAATTTTAGAGATAGTAATATTTTTCAAGCAAAATGTTATATTGGATTATCAAATAGCGAAATTATTTTTTTTGGTGCATCCTACTTATATAAGCAAGAAAACATTATAGAGTTTCCTTTTGGTCCGATCGCTAAAAATATTAATATTCTAACAGAGGGGATTGAAGCTATAAGTAAAGATTTATTAGAATATAAAAAAGTTAGGATTCAACCTTATATCCCATTTGATGAATCGCTAATCATTAAAATTAAAAATATGGGGTATATTGAAACAAATAAACCATGGCAAGAGTATACTGTAGATATCGACTTGGTAAAGCCTATGAACGAAATTCTTTCAGATTTTAATAAAACACAACGACGGTTGGTTAGGTATGCTCAGAAAAATGAATATACTTTTGTTACTAGGACTGATATTCAAGACTGTCAAGAATTTGTAAAAAAACATAACATAAGAGCTGAACAAGTTGGATATGGAAAAATCTCAAATAAATATTTAGAAGGAATGTTAAATGGAAATGATGGTGTGTTTACTTGCATGGTTTGTGAATTAAGAACTAACAAAGGTGCATTAGCAGCTGGGGCTTTAGTGATGTATACTCCAGTAGTTGGTTGGTATCAACGAGGATATACAAATCGAGATTTTGATAATAAACCTTGTTCATCATTTTTGCATTATTCTATCATAGCTCATCTAAAATCAAATAATTTAAAAAAATATGATCTGGCTGGAATACAGATAAATGACTTGAGTGGTGTTAGTACATTTAAAAAATCACTTAATGCCAATAAGATTAACCATAAAATTCCTCAATTTGAGAAGATAAATTATTAAGATAGCTATAAAACAAAATGAGTCGGAAAAAAATTTACAGAGTTAGCTTACAAAATTAGAGTTAAAAATAGGTAAAATATATGAGATATAATTTAACACCCCAATCGAAAAATAGTGAAGAACTCAATGAAGAATATCTAAAATTATTTAAAGAATATCTCGGTAATAAGGTGGTAAGGGATCATAAGATTATTGATAGTTTCTCGGAAGAGATAAAAAATATATCAGGCTTTAACTATTGTAATATAGTTAGCTCAGGAACTACAGCACTGAGGCTCCTTTTAAAAGCTTTAAACATTCAAAATGGTAGTACAGTGATTACTACACCTTTGACATACTCTGCAACAGCAACTGCTGCTTTAGACAATGGTTTAAATGTTAAATATTGTGATGTTGACCCTATAACTTTGCAAATGGACGAAAAGTCAATCGAAAGTATGATTGATGACAGCGTCTCTGTAATATTACGAGTACATTTGAATGGAAATTATTGTGACTTGTCTTCAATAGAAAAAAAACACCCTGATATCTTGATAATTGATGATGCAGCACAAATATTCCCTATATATAAAAAAAATAAAGAAAAGTTTTCTAAGTATTGCGCATTAAGTTTTTCACCATCCAAAAATTTAGCAGGAATGTTTGAGGCAGGAGCAGTTCTTTGTGATGATATTGAAATTTATAAAAAGATTTCATTATTAGCCAACAATGGGAATTCTGGGAACTTTTTGTATCCAATTTCTGGAGAAAATGGCAAAGTTGATACATTTTCATGTTCTTTACTAAGTAAAAATTTTAGTTATATTGATGACTGGGTAACAAGAAGGAATGCTATAGCTGAACAATATGACTGTGATTTAGTGAAGTTGAATGAAATAGAACTTGTATTTAGAAACCAAATTCAAACTAACAATAAATATTCCCTAATAATAAAAAATCAGGATGATAGAGATAAATTAATAAAGTATTTGACAAATCAAGAAATTGAGGTTGGGGTATTTTATCCAGTTCCTTTAAATAAACAAAAGGTTTTAGGGAATAATAGTTGTCCTATAGCAGAAGAACTTTCAAAAAGGATTATTTCTCTTCCGATTCATCATAATTTATCTTCAGATGACATTCATTTTATTACAAATTCAATTAAGGAGTACTTTTATGAAAAGAATGGTAACCTTTGCATGGAATCATGAGGGATTAGGACATGTTTCACGACTCATTGCTGTTAGCCAAAATATGCTAGAAGAGTGGGCTTCTCCTCTATTCTTTGTTCAGCACGAACAAGAATTAATTACTTCTTATAGATACCCCCAGATAATTCTACCAAGTTATGAGGGGGCATTTATCTCGGATAATTGGTGGATCGGGAAGGAGACTGGTGTTGATAAAAAAATTGCTGAACGCTTAAGTAAAACTATTATAGAAGAGAGTTTGAGAGGAGAACATGGCGTTATATTTCATGATGTAGTTATATATAAAGATTTGTATGATTATGGAGTTGAGAATAACTGGAATCAGTACTATATTTTTAGAGAGAGAAAAGATGTTTTGGATCCACATAAATGGCTATCGGAGCATGCTCCAAATATAAAAACATTTTTTTGGTTAGGAAAATACAAATATGAAAAAACAGTAAATGGAGTAACTGGTATTGGGCTACCTAAAATAACTAGAAAATTAATTTCTGATAATAGCTTGTGGGATAACGAACAAAGTGAATTAAAAATCGTTGTGACTCCTGGTGGTGGTGGGTATTTTGAAACAAAGTCTTTTATCCAAGATTCAATCCGTGCATTAATTAATTTTTCAAAGTTAATTGATTTAGATATTGACATTAAAATTATTACGGGTCCATTTTTTAAAGAGAGTTTAAAAATTCCTCATTTTCCTAATAATACTAAAATAGAATTAATACATTTCCTTTCTCCTGAGTTTAATATGTACAAAAATACTGATATTATAATTGCTCAAGGTGGATATAACACTTTAACTGAGTCAGAAAGTAGTCAAACTAATATGATTATTTACCCAAGAAAGCGAACACTAGACGATCAGTATTTACGAGCACTACGATATAAAGCTTTAAAGAATTATTCTATTTGTATAGATGATGGAGAACTAGAGCAAACTCTAAAAAAAATATATATGAATAAAACTAAAGGGACGATTTCTCAAAATTCACCAATCAATACAAAGTTATTAGATAATGAAGCAAAGCGTATTCTACAAAAACATGTCTTGTAATAGTAAATTCTTAATTATTATTTATATTAAGGCTTAACAAGGGTGGAGATAATTATGTATGAACAAAAGAATTAAAAAAAATAAAGTTACATTTTTTAATAATATATTTTACGTCAATGAAAATGTACTTACACCGAGAAAAAAAACAGAGGCTACAGTTTGGCAAGCAATAAAGCAGATTGAAAATTTACTCTATCATAATAATGAACTAAGAGTAGTAGATATTGGAACTGGTAGTGGGAACATATTGATTAGCATAGCCAAATATTTTTATAATATTAAGCAGATTAATATTAAATATTTAGGAATAGATATTTCCGAGAAAGCAATTGAGGTTGCGGAAATTAACAGAAACCTTCACCTGTTAGAAGATAAAATAGACTATATAGTTGGAGATTTGCATGTAAATATTTGCTTTGATAAAAGTGATATTGTAGTGGCGAATCTCCCGTATTTACCTAGTAGAATGAGTACTACACATTATGTAGACACCGAACCAGATATAGCCAAATTTGATTTAGGAAATGGATGTGAATTAGCATACAATTTGCTTGAGCATCTAAAGCGATATCCTCCCAAAATTGCTATTATTGAAAATGATGGTTCAAATGTTTATTCCTTAAAACAATACTGTGATTCTAAATTGGATAACGTATTGGTAGAGATTTATTTTGATGAGGATAATTTGGAAAGGGGGATTGTTATAACATGGTTGTAAAGATTGGTTTGAGTAATATTTCTGAGGAAACTTTAGAATTAAATTTTAAAGAATTTTTGTCTCATGAACAATATAATAGATATTATAATTCAGAAGATCAGCTTCAATCTGGCTATGTATGCAAAATTGAGAACCTTTTTAAAGATAAGTTTTCATTTAAATACTGTACTGCTACAAATTCTGCAACAAACTCGTTAATAATAGCATTGAAAGCACTCGATATCAAGCGTGGAGATGAGGTAATACTATCTTGCTATTCATTTAGCGCTTGTGCTTTTTCGATATTAGCTACTGGAGCAATTCCAGTAATTTGTCCAATAAATGAAAATCTTCAAATGGATGAAGAAGCACTGGATAGTCTTGTAAATGAAAAAACAAAGGCTGTGATGGTAGTACATATGAGGGGGATTGAACAGCCTTTACGTGTTATAAAGGAAAAATATGGCCTCAATATAATTGAAGATTGTTCACAATTCGATGGTTTTATTAGTAATGGTAGGCTAGGGAACACCGGGTTTTCTGATATATCAGTGTATAGCTTTCAATCAAAAAAGGTTATTTCTGCTGGAGAAGGAGGAATGATATGTACAAATAATTTAAATTTATATAAGAAGATATTTATGCTCCATGATCCAGCTTGGGATATGCGAATTTTTGAAGAAAGTATAGACCAAAATATTGAGTGGAAAGAACCGTTTTTTGCATGTGCAAGAATGAATGAAATTACAGCGATGTTAATATATCCCCAGTTGGAAAATATAACTGAAGTATGTAATGAATATAAATATGCCAAAAAAAAATTAATAAATGACCTAAAAATAGCATACAACACCATTAAAATAAAAACTTACGGAAAATTTAATGATGAATCTTTCAATATTATTGCAAAAATTGATTCAGAAATTAACTTGTCAAATTTTGAATATCATACTTATCCAGAAAGTTTAAATCCGGTTGACCCACATTATTATTTTGGCTGGAGAAATTCAATAAAGGAAAAATGCAAAATAGTTGTGTCTTTAGAGAATTCAAAGAATATTGCTAAAGAGAAAATTATTATTAGGCCGACACTATAAGGAGGTTAGTGTGAATGTATTAATTATAATCGGAGCACGCCCTAATTATCCAAAATTGAGTGTTGTAATGCGTGCGATCAAGAAATTAAAAAAGAGTACAAATAACTTAAATGTTGAGATAGTACATACTGGACAGCATTTCGACAGAGAAATGAGTGATAAAATTACCAAGGAATTAGATATTGAAATTACTACACAGTTTTTAACTGATAAAAATTTAGACAGGTCATTTAGACTAAGTGAATTACTTTGGTTAATGACAGAGTTTTTGAGAGGAAAAAAATTTAGTTTTGCTATAGTTTTTGGGGATGTTCATACAGCAGTAGCAGCTTGTCTAATTGCTAAAGTAAATGAAATCAAAATAATTCATGTTGAAAGCGGATTGCGATCAGGCTTTAATGATCCTGAGGAGTTTAATCGTTGTCTTATTTCAAATATTTCTGATTATCATCTCTGTCCATCTATTACGGCATATTCAAATTTACTTTCAGAAGGAATTAATAAACAAAAAATATTTCTAGTAGGTAATACTATGGCTGAAGCCTGTATATTAACTCATGAAAAATATAAAGATGATGGTAGATGGAAAGATTTTGTTCTATTTACAGTACATAAGGCATATAATAGTTCAAAAATTAATCAAGTAAAGGAAATGTTAACTACTCTTGCAGAAATAGAAAAAATTATTTTTCCAGTGCATCCATCAATAAAAAATCAATTTGATGATTTTTATCATAAAAATGTAGAAAAAATCCCTCCGTTAAGCTACATAGAAATGAACAAAATGATTTCGTCTGTAAAATACATTGTCACAGATTCGGCTGGTTTACAAGAAGAAAGTACAGTTTTGGGAGTTCCGTGCTATACTATTGGAAACCAAACTGCTAGACCAGAAACTTGTATTAACGGGACAAATACATTAATCGGTTATAGTGTTAAAAAAATCCTTGAAAATCAGAAACTAGAAAAAAATACTAGTATTCCGCTATTCTGGGATAAAAATGTTAATACTAGGATAGAAAAGGCGTTTAGAAAAATTTTTTATGAGGCTAATAAAGAAAATTGACAAATATTTTTTGAATTATTTTTACTCTCAACTAAATATACGAATTGCTGATAACCTTTTTAGAATATATTTAGTAACATTTTTTAATGTAGCTATGTTAACAAGTATCTTTTCAGTACAGACAATCTCATTGTTTGCTTCGGTTATATTTGTTAATAGACTCATTAAATATAAAGATTCACAAAAAGTTTACCAGTACGCTATAATTTTAAAATTAAGTGGAATTTTAGCGTTTTCTGTCTTATGTAATGTTTTAAAGTATACAGACTTCTTCACTATTACTATAATAGGTTTTTGTTTAGGAGCGGGAGATGCATTTTTTTTAGTATCAAATCAATTAGTTTTTAAGAAAATTGTTCGATTAGATTTGCAGGAAGAGAGATTATCGCTTGTAAATCTTAGTAAGCAAGCTGTAAACGTTTTGATTCCTCAATTATTTATTATGCTAATTGCAATTAAAAGAATAAACTTGGTATTAATTAGTATTACTATCATACTTTTATTTTCAAAAATTTTTATAGCGAAGGTAAGAGGAAAATTTGTTCGAAAAACGAATTCAATAGTTCAAAGAAATAGCCAGAGTGGTACTGGAAATGAGAAATTTATAAATGATTTTTTGCAAGTTAAAGCATTTTTAAAAAACCATAACTGGTTGCTTATGTGTATGTTAGTTGTATTTGTATTTTCTCCTATGCAACAGGCGCTATCAAATATTGCAATTCCAACATATATTCTCTCAATTGGGACAGAGAAAGATTATACTACAATACTGTCATTGTACTCAATCGGCAGTTTAGTGGGGAGTTTAATATTTTTAAAGTTTTACAAATATTTTAAAAGTACAAAGAGTATAATGTCAATTTTACTAATTGGGGTTGCTTCGTATAGCGCAATAGTATCTACAAAGCTATTCTTAATTATTTACCTCTTATCCTTCTTTGTTGGCATTTTTGTTCAATTATTTTTGATTAGTTGGGAAAACAAAGTGTTAAAGGAAATTCCTGAGAAGTACTTAACAATGGTTTCAAGTTTTAATTGGATTGTCTTAAGTTCGTTAAACCCAATTGCACTCACAATTGTCGGAAACTTTTCTGAAATATATGGAACAAGGATAACAGTAACATTTAGCATGGTGTTTGTATCAATACTGATTATGATGACATTAATTATTAATTTTATTAATCAAAATAATAACTAGATATAGGATACTAATCTACTTGATAAATATATCAATTGTTTTTCAGTAGTTTGTCTCTCAAAAAACATGAAAGGAAGTTTTATAATGTTAACACATAGAATTATGACTTTTAGTGAAGCAAAACGTGAGTTTTCTGAACAATGGGACGATTTAGTTTCATTAAATGAGATTGATAGTATTTATAGTAGTTTTCAATGGGCAGAAGCAACTTCTCAGAGTGATAAAGTTGAACAAAATGTTCTAGTCGTTTTTCAAGAATCTCTGTTAGTAGGTGGTTTACTTTTTGATGTTGTTGAAGAAAAGTTTCCAGACCACTATAAAATAGAGTCATTTTTAAATGGATACAATCCATTTTTCTCGGATTCACCAAATTTTAATATACCCAGCACAGGTAATCCATCTATTGCTATTTGTAATAGAGGGGCAAAGTCATGTGATATTAGATTTGATAAAGATTTGACAGTAAATCAGAAAAATACGGTAGCTAGATATATTGTAAAAGTTTTAAAAGAGTATTCAGAAGAATTGAAATGTCCGTTTTTAAGTTTTTTATATATGCCGTCATCAATGAATAATAATTTTCTTTATAATATATTAGACAGCGAAGGATTTTGTAAGTTTTTGGTTGGTGCAAGTTACTCAATTCCCATAAATTTTAGAAATATTGATGAATATCTAGAGAGATTTACCTCCAAGAGAAGAAACTCTATAAGATCTGAAATCAAAAAAGCTGTTAGTTCAGGAGTAAATTATGAATATGTTCCACTGTCCGGAAATGAGAGCGAGCTAGCTAAAACCGTATTATTTAATTTCCTAAAGTATGAATATCCAAATTACAATATTGATAGATACACGGAGAGATTATCATATATTTCTGGCAGTTTTGAAAATGATGCGTATATTTGTCGTATGAGAGTAGGTGGACAAATAATTGGAGAAGTTCTATTGTTAAGTTATAAGAATAACCTTATTGCCCGTGTAGTAGGCATAGAGCCGGGATATGAAAAATTGTTTCCGTATTTTAATTTAGTGTACTATAACTTGATTGAACATTCACTAGAAAAAGGATATGAGAGGGTTATTTTTGGCGATGGATTGGACGCAACAAAAATGAGTAGGGGATGTTTGCAAGATAAGTTATATATGTATGTATACACTGAAAACAATCTACAGGAGAATTTTGATTTGATAAACAGATTTGTTGAAAGCCAAGAGGTATTTCAAAATTAAAGTGAGTGGATAAATTATGAAAGAAAAAAAGAAATTTAATAGATTTCCATATAATGAGGTTAGTTGTTATGGTTATTGCTTATGGAATATTTCTTTATATCATGGAAGAGATCCTTTAACCGATTTACTCTCGCCTTGGGGAACGAGATTTGAGAGTGACTTAATTTCAAGAGATTGGTGGCTGATTGATTATTTTGAAAAATATACAAATACTTGCTTGTTTAAAGGAAAGTGGAAAAAAGTTGAGGGATATGAAAACGCTATAAAGGAAATTGATAAAATTTTAAGTTCAAATAGAATAGTTATGTTCCAAACTGAATGGTCCATGTTAGCATTTCATCCACATTATAAGACTAGAGCATTCAATACACATGCTGCGTTAATTACGAGTAAAGATAATAATGAGATTTTAATCAAAGACAGAATGCTAATAAAAATTTTCGGTAAAGATACGGTAAATGTAAAATCTGAACTACTGAAAGAAGCATTTGATGATAAATTTTATTTTTTTGAATACTTTTTCGATACGAAAGATGTGAAAGACATGTTTAAAGAATGGTTACTTGAAACAAAATCTGAAATGGAAAAAGGTTCATTAGGAAATACTCTGTTTTTACCCCACCTGTATTATGTGGAGGGAAAAAATTTCATAAAATATTTTTCTCAGGCTATATGTAAATATCCTAAAACTTATAGACATGATCGACACTTTGTTGATTTACTAAAAGTACGTTTGGTTGACTGTTTAAATCATCATATTATCTCAAATAGGAAAATTTGTTTGGAATTTTTAAAAAGTTATAATTATTTAAATTCGAGTCTCCCAACTCTGATTGAAATTTTGGAAGAAGAAATAAATCTATATAATTCATTAAAGGAACATTTGATACAGTATGATTTTTCTGAAATTGAAAATGTTTTAGAAAATATAAATACAGAAGAAGATAAGTATTATCAAGGTATTTTACAACTTATACAAAATAATAGTTTATAAAATTAGAGAAACGGAGTTTTATAATGAAGAAGTGCGTGATTATTGGTGGAATGGGGTTAATTGGATTAAACATTGCAGACTTGATAGATGAAGGTGTTGAAGTTTATTTAATTGATAATCTTTCATCAAGTTCTAAAATGACAAAGAGCAAAAAGGAAATATATCAAAAATTTGTTAGTAAAATTCTTAAACGCAATAATTTACACTTTATTGAAGAGGATATAAAGAATGCAGACTCTGTAAAAAAAATATTAAAAAATATTGTGCCTGATGTGGTGATATATTTAGCAGCACTTCTTGCCTCGGAATCTGAGAAAAATCCAGTGGAAGCAAAAAATGTCATTTTTGAAGGTGTGAAATCTACAATAAACATAATGGAAGAGATATCAAAAAAGTATAAATTAATATATGCTTCATCTTCATATGTTTATGGAGATTTTGAATATGAACCAGCCGATGAACTACATAGTAAGAAACCATTAGATATTTATGGTTTTTGGAAAAATGAATCAGAAGCCTGGATTTCCAATTATAAATTTAAATTTGGTGAGTGGTTAATTATTCGTCCTTCTTCAGTGTATGGAATTATAGACCCAAGGGAACGTTATGCAAGTTCATGTATTGAACAAGCATACTTTAATGAAACAGTTCAATTGTTTTATCCTGAATTTATTTGTGATTTTACTTATGTTAAAGATGTAGCAAAAATATTTCTAAAAGCTGCAGAGTCAGATGTATCAGGTGAAATTTTTAATATGACTAGGGGAGAAGCTAGGACAAATAAAGAGTTTATAGAAGTTCTAAAGAAATATTTCAAGAATATAAAAATTAAATCCCATGACGATAGACCACTGAATGCTCCTAAGCGGGGTGCGTTAGATAATAATAAGGTAAATAAATTATTTTCTTGGAAAGCGGAGTATGGAATTAACGACGGAATTATCGATTCTATTAATGTTTTAGATAAATTATTTGAATAGTATTTAATTATATGTATAACATATAAGAGACAGGAGAGTCATAATGAAAGAAAAAGATGATTTTATTTGGTTAAAAAACAGCGATTATTATAGATTAATTGAGGAACTTAGTACAGAAAGTAATTTAGATTTCAATGTTGTACAAAAAGTTATAGGTGGTCTAAAAAATAAAAATGCAGATATCAAAAATCCAACACCAGAATTAGGTTTTCATATTACGCGATTTAGAATGTATGAAAGAATCAGCACATTCTTTAAAAATGGTTTTAAGCCTGGTCATATTTTAGAAGTGAGTGGGGATAGGGGAGCAATCTTTAATATGTTTGAGGATAACTATATCTCACACACAGCAATAAAATATCCTGACGAAGATATTCAGTCCCTATCTTTTGACGATTCTACTTTTGATTATGTAATTTGTGATCAAGTCATAGAACATATACCTGAACCACAGAAGGCAATTGATGAAATATATAGAGTATTAAAACCCGGCGGATGGGTATTTTTAGCAAGTTGCTTTTTGGATCATATTCATACTCAGCCGGATAATTTAGATGATTATTGGAGGTTTACTCCTCAAGGGTTAAAATTTTTATTGAGAAATTTTAAAGGAATTTTTCAATGCGAAGGTTGGGGGAATAAAGAGGCTTTTAATTTAGTGATGTATGGAGGCCCTCTAAAGTATACTCCTATCCAAGAAAGTACTGAATTGATGAGAATTTCAAGCTATAATGATTTTCACTATCCTCTATCGGTTTGGGGAATAGCCCAGAAGTAGGGTTTAATCGTATGATGGCTATGGTGAATGATAAGGTCATTGATACCATAATTGTCAAGGACTTGTCACGCTTTGGTCGGGATTACATTGAAACTGGAAAATACCTCCAGCGAATTTTTCCTGCAATGGGAGTTAGGTTTATCTCAGTCAATGACCACTATGATAGCCTGACGGCTGATTCCAATGAAACACACTTGGTCATGCCCATTAAAAGTCTAATTAACGATAGCTACTGTCGAGACATTTCAACCAAAGTTCGAAGCACCCAAAAATCTAAAAGGCAAAAAGGTGAGTATATTGGAGCTTTTGCCCCTTATGGCTATCGCAAAGATGACAAGCAACGGAATCATCTAGTGGTTGATGAGAATGTACGCCCTACTATTGAGAAAATCTTTGCTCTTAAACTAGAGGGCTATTCATCAAACGCCATTGCGAATTTTCTGAATCAAGCAGGGATAGCAACACCACTACAACGTAAGAAAGCCTGTCAGGAAAGGATTAAAGGCTTTTATGGTCATAGTCATAAGTGGCATACCAAAATGGTCAATCGTATCCTGACTAATCGTGTCTATACTGGGACTTTGGAACAAGGGAAACAGACCAAACTTAATTATAAGTCTTCAAAGTCCGTGGCTGTAAATCCAGAGGATTGGATATGAGTGGAAAATACCCATGAAGCCATTATTTCAAAAAGTACCTTTGCCATTGCGAATAACCTCTTACTCAGAGATGTCAAACATGGGAAAAAAGCTACCTGACCTCTTTGCAGGGCTATTGTTCTGTGGTGACTGTCATTCTCAGCTTGTACAGCGAAAACTCCGTTACAAGGATAAAGAGACTTTTTATTATATTTGTAGCACTTATAATAATGGACGAGGGTGTAGTCGCCACACCATAAAACAAGATGCGCTTGTTGACTTAGTATTGACCTTTATTCACCATCATCTTGACTGGAAATCTTATTTAATTAAAATAATGATTTAACACAAAAGAAATTATTGAAGTTCTGGAAAGATGTTGTTTCAGTATAGAAATAAGTCTTGAAAAACTGGATTTGAAGAATTATTTTGATTATATTGTTTCGGATGACAATTGCTATTGAAGATTCGTATTCAGGGATACAGGCATCAACTAGTGCTGGTATTGCTACTATTGGATATTACGATAACCGATTGCCTTTATTTAATGCTAAGGCAAATTGGAAGGCTAGAAGTATTGAACGTAATTCAATCACAACATGAGTTTTAAAACGTCCAGACGCACTTAGAAAAATTAAAAATATACTTTTTTCAGATTGAATACAAAGCCCTTAGAACCCAAGCTTCTAAGGGCTTTTCTTTGTGTAAAGTCATATAATAGAGATAAAGTTGGGCTTGCTTTAGCATGTTTAAATATCAATAAAATTGGTGAAATGGATAGCAAATATCCCTTTTTATTACTACAATTTAAAGGAAAATAATTCTTCTTATTAACAACTATTGTAGAAAGAATTTCTTTAAATCAAAAAACTATGGTTCAACTATTTTAATTAAATAATACTTTTATATATTTTAACTTTATGTTTAAAAGATTCTATTCCACCTTCAAGATAATCAACAATATATTTTTTTATTTTATCTTCACTTGGATATCCGGAGTTTTCAATCCATCCATGTTCACCATTAGATTTCATTAATATAACTAAATCTGACAATGCATTTGTCACAATTGTAGCATTATGCGTGGCAATAATAATTTGACGATTTGATTTTACATCTCGTAATATTTTGACCAAATTATTAAAAATGTATCTGGAATCTAAGTTGTCCTCTGGTTGATCAATTAGCAATGGACGATTATCATCAGTTAATTCAGAATATGCAAGAATAAAATCAAGCATTGCAACCACTTTTTGGCCTAAACTTAAGTTGGTAACATCTTTAAAAATTGCTTTCTTATTTTTATCTGTAACTTTCGAGTTTATATTGAATTCTAAAGAGAGCTTTTCACAATTATTATATGTATCCTTTAAATAGTCTTCTATTCTAAATAGATCTAGTTTGTACCAAATATTGAAAATTTCATCAAAAATATCATGTACATTTGATTTTTTTACCTCTATTAAGGACATGTCGGAATAAATTGAATTAGAGATCCTCTGATTTGCAATTTGAATTAGTTGATTCTCATAAAGAATTTCCCTATCATTCATCATTTTTACAAAATTTGTAAATCCTATCTTATCAAAAACAAATGATAAGTAGTCAATAATATCTTCACAGGACAGCATGTACCCTTTGAAAGGCCTTTTTAAATTTTTTCCTGGTGGGAAAAACCATGTTTCAAAGCGGTCCGGTAAAAGATACTTAAGTTCCTGCTTATAAACAATTTGTAAATTCCCCGTTTGTTGGTTATTAAAAATTTCAATAATTGAATTTATAAAACTATATTGTTTACTTAATTTCTCATCAGCAGATTCAATTGCTGGAATTATCTTTTCTATTTTATTAATTTTTTCGGAGAAGATATATTTTTTGTTCTTTCTATCCTTGAAAAGTGTACCACGTAGAAAATCATCTATTTTGCCACTACTCGCAGAATTAACTAATTCGTTAACAGAATATCTACTATCAAACATTTCATTAAGTAATGATTCTTTCTTTCTTTTTGGTACTTTAATAATTTTTTCATCATCTAGAATTTCATAAATTAATAAATGATTTTCTATTATCTTTGATTTTATTCTATTTTCATGAAACCAATATTTATCAGTACTTTTTGTTCTAACTTGATATAAATCATAGATGTTTTCATTCTCCTTTTGTTTAGGAAGATTCAACTCAATTATGTATTGTTTTTCAAACATTTCATACCATAAATAGACTTTTGAATGTTTAGATAAAAATTCTAACTTCTGTTTTGAGTCAGCTTTTTGTGAAAGAACAAATTGAATTAATTCTAAAATAGTACTTTTCCCGGTCCCTCTTCCTCCTATAATGCTATTTAATGAGTCGGAAAACAAAATTTTAAATTTCTTATTACTTGACAAAAAAGCCTCTTTATTCGTAGGTAAATATATACCTCGTATAACTTTTTTTATTTTTTTATTTGGTTTATCTAATTTTACTGTAACATCATACTCTGATAAAGATTCTTTCAATTGTTTATAACTTCTCTTACTGAATTTTATCCACATGGGATTAATAGAATGATTTTCAATATAATGTGAATCATTATCCAGAATAAAAAATGGATTCACGCCTTTATTTATTTTGGAAATGTAGTTTCGTACATTTGAAATACTGTCTTTATTTGAAACTCCAATATACTTCAAATATTCTTTCGAAAATAATTTTTTCTTATAAGCATTAGTAAAGAGTTTTCCATCTTTAAATATATCCGAACTATTTATATGAGCAATATAAGTGATGAATTCTTCCTTATTAAAAGTATCAATAACATCTAAACTAGCTTTATATGAACCCTCTTTAATACCCATAAGGTTTTCTTCTAGCCATTTTTTGATAATTTCACTTTTCTCATTTGGAAAAGCTACAAGAACATGTATTCTATCAGCACATGAAATTTCCACCCCATTTATTACCTCAATATATTCCTTACCTTTATTGATATTCAATTCAGATACAATTTTTATAGCTTTTTCCATTTTCTTAATTCCTGAAATTGTATTATGATCAGAAACCACTATTGTTGAAATATTTTCTCGATATAAACTCTGAGCAACTACCAAAAATGATATTTGCTCTTTTTCATTTTCAAAACCATTTTTTTGATAGTTATTATAAATAATACTATCACCATCTTTTGTTTTAAAATATTCCTCTGGAAAAAGCTTATTATTTTTTACTTCTAAAAGATAATCTTCTACAGATAGTTTATTCCATTCTTTCTCTGATAAATCGTTCCAAACTTTAAATAATCTGTAATCATGGGATACTGGGGTATGGATGTGAAACAATGTTTTACTATATTTCCCACATTTATTTTTAGTTTTCAGTAATTCATCATATGCCTTTTTTATTTCATTATTTTCTTTTCCCATTTTCAATCTCCATAAACAAAAAAATAATACACTATTATTATTTTACATTAACAATATCACTGTTCAACAGGTAAGAAATTCCCTACAATAATCCCTACAATTCTAGGATCTTCATCATACGAAAGAAAAATATCTCGATATTTTGGATTGATAGAAACTAATCGTAAACCCTGTTCTTCCTGGTAAACTCTTTTAATGTATGTCTGATTATTACAGACTACTGCATATACTGCACCATCATAATCAAACCCTGTTTCACGAATGAGAGCCACAGAACCATTTTGATATTTGGGTTCCATTGAGTCACCAGAAATCCATGAGGCGAAATCGTGGGCTAGTTCTTCATCAAAATAGACAGTATCATAGTTTTGATCGTTATACACCGATGAACCGATACCAGCAGACATTTGTTCGTAAACATGGTATTCGTATAATTTTTCTGACATTGAAACAATGTTCTTACATTTTTCTTTTTGAACTAGGCCTCTGACATAACTAAGTGCATTATTCTTACCTTCATCCGATAAAGTATTATATAGTCGGACGATTTCGACCTCTGTAAAATAACCTTTTGGAACATTTAGAATCTGCTCCAAAAGCTTTATTTTTTCTCTAGATGGTTGTTTTATTCCGCGTTCCCATGCAGAATAGGCTTGGTAGGTAATACCTAATTGATCTGCAATATCTTTTTGAGTCATTTTTAGCTCTTTTCTGCGAGCCTTTAGTTTTTCTGGTTGGTACATCGTTTCCCTCACATTAATAGTAATTTCAATTCAGCTTTTTGTTTTGCCTCTTTGTCCGTTAGCTTATTTTTATCCCAAACATAAGCTATAGATTTTCCTTTGTCATAAATGAGCCATACTCTTAAATTATTACAGTAAGTCTTTATTGTTTTCCAATTCTCTTGATCTAGAAGTTCTGGATATTCTTGACTAGTCACGAAGCCTTTTTTGATTACTGATTGCTCAATCTTATTGATTAGAGAAGTCTGATAGTTGTTGAATTCCTTTATAATCTGATCTTTGACACCGTGAAACAAAAGGAGTAGTGTGGCATTTTGTCCATCAATATAAGCATCGATAGCCTGCTTAATGGTACTTTCTTTTCCAGGATAATATTCTCTAAGAAGATCTAAAAGGCGATAAAACAATGCCTGTTTTGAAACATCCAGACTATTTTGAATCTTTTGAAAGGTGTCGCAACTATAATAAATCTTTGACAACAAAACAATGTCAGGCATTAATACTACAGCAGAGAAAATATTCGCTTCTCGCTCTAGTAGGTTCTCCTGATTATCAATAGATTCTGCAAAATAATTACCTTCATGCTCTAGGATAAAATGTCCTAGCTCATGACACAGCGTAAAATTTTGCTTCACAATGGGATTATCCTTTTCATAAGAAAAACTAATACCTAATTCATCAATAACAGTTAATCCTTCAATCTTGTGATTTGAGAAGTGGTGACTAATTACTTGAATTTGATATTTTTGAATACAATATTGAAAGAAGTAGTTGAAATTATAATTTAGTAATGAAATATCATGATCCTTCATGTATTGGTATAACACATGTTTTGAAGACTTACTTATTCTTGTATACAATTCATCCAAAGAATGGTACCTCCTTTAAGTATAAATTACAAAACTAAACCGATTTGATTGAGTTTATTATATAAAAAAAGTGGACGAGTGTCCACTACAATCTTAGAAACCAACTACTATCTAACATTAATTTGTAAAATTTGAATTTGACTTAAAGCTAAGTTAAACTCTACTCGCTACTAAGTTAAAAATTTCTTCATCAGTTCGTTCATCTTCAGGATTCGTGGAGAAATAAAAACTTAGATTTGTATCATCTTTATATTTGTTGTAGAGTGTTGGTCTCAATGTCTCAGCCTTATTACTATTTTCAATACTCCTAGTATTATTTCGACCATTATTTCTTCCATTTCGTTGGACATCATAGCAGTAAATTGCATTTGGATTGTTACCTTCGCATCTTCCCCCTTGAATTTGACGTAGTCGCTCATCCTTTTCGACTACCTTTTCTTCTGGAATACATCTTGCAAAAATATTCGAAAAATCATTAAAAATATCTCTCCCTATCCCTTGGTTATGGATATTAAAAAAATCACAAAATTCTTTTACTGTCTTAAAATGAACATCATAAAAATCAGCATACGCATAAATTGAGGTTTCAACCTCATCTGCTTTTATAAATTCTAACTTAACCTTTGCAAACTCATTAGGTTTTCGTTCTGCTTCACTATATGTTGTTAAGATTACAATATATTGGCGGTTGTTATAATTAAATAGAAAACTATCAATCACCCAACCCTTTGTTCTCATACTATTTAGCAATTTGGGTAAATTATTAAATCTAATATTAGTCATAACTATACTCCTTTTAAATCTATATTTTTTATACTAACTCTTTTGAATCTCAAAAAAATCTTGCTAATTTCACTGCATGTCTTAATGATAGCCATATTATATCTTGTTCCCATCGAAGAATGGTTCTTTTATTGACACCTAATTCCTTAGCTAGTTGAACTTATATTAAACCACGTTTAAGCCTCAATTCTTTTATTTTCATAGGAATCACAATCCTTTATCAAACGCTTTCTTCCGTTCTTCCATAAACTCAATCAATTCTTTCTTGAAGATTTCTTTTTCTTCCTCAGTTAAACCTTTAGAATTCATACGAAAAAGCAGTTCAACATTATCTAGTTCCTCATCATTCCCTGCAAGGTAATCCATCGTAACTCCAAAGAAGTTCGCAAATTTCTCTAGAGTTTTAGACGATGGTTTTCTTTTTCCACTTTCCCATTGCTGATAATTAGGTTGCTTGATACCAAATTCTTCCGCAATTTCTTTTTGTGTTAACCCTTTTTTTAAACGGAGTTCTTTTAATCGTTCTGGAAATCCCATTGCTAATTCCTCAAAAAATTTTAAAATATTTCGTAATAACCTCTTGACAATATACTCGTTTGAGTATATAATATAAATATATTCAAAAGAGTATATACCTTCTAAAAAGAATAACCTTATTTTAGAAGGTTTCGATCATTGACAATTAAATAAAAAGTGCGTCTGACAACCAGAGGACTGACTATCAAACTACACAATTAACTTAGCACCTTTATTGTAATATATTTGATAAGTAAAGTCAAGTCCGTTTTATGGTTGAAGTGAAGATATAAAACAAGTATTTGTGGGCTTCCACGCATTTCG
>OGJZ01001383.1_pt1 | contig 22621 bp, 18 predicted proteins | sample 1572321 | NCBI WGS metagenome assembly OGJZ01 (sample SAMEA2582086, study PRJEB24529) | metagenome | biome: Human gut stool | place: China | collected 2011 | reverse complement strand
TGATTGATTGGTTTACTGATGGGTGGAAACGAAGACCACCTTTGTAAGGACCAATCGCAGATGAGAACTGAACACGGAAACCACGGTTCACTTGAACTTGACCTTTGTCATCAACCCAAGGAACACGGAAAGAAACAATGCGTTCAGGTTCTACCAAACGTTCAAGAAGATTTTCTTCAACGTATTTAGGATATTTATCAAACACTGGAACCAGTGATTCAAACACTTCTTCTACAGCTTGTAGAAATTCGGGCTCATGAGAATTAAGAGCTTTCACCTTTTCAAAGACGCCAGCTACATACTCTTTACCTGTTGTCATATATATGTCCTCCATAAACGAGATTGTAATTTTGTATTACATTAAATATTATAAATTTTCTGAATATTTCTGTCAAGCATTTACAGTATCTTTTTAAAAAAAACTTTCATTTTGATGTTATAAAACGTTACATCTTATGTCACTTAGGTTTTTTTCTAACTCTCTAAGCTATAACTTCTAACAATCTTTTTTTCGTGATTTGTGGTATGATTAAGGTGACAATATAGGAGGTAACATTATGAAAGGTTTATCACTTTGGTCAGGGATTATCGCCCTACTTATCGGACTTTTTCTCTTTATTCATCCCTTCACGACTACAGCCATGATTGGTTGGATTATCGCCATTATTATTTTCTTGTCTGGCTTCACAAGCCTCTTTATGTATTCAAGTAGCGTTAATCGTTCACTTTGGTACTTGCTACAAGGTATTTTGTCCATTGTTTTTGGAATCATCCTGCTATCAAGCTCAGTTATGTCTCTATCAAGTGCAGTCATGACCATCGCTGCTTATTGGATTTTAATTAGTGGTATCTTACGTTTGATTGGTGGTTTTCAAATGAAAAAAGCTGGATTCTTTGATGCCAATCGTTTCTTAAGTTCAGCAGTTCTCGCCATTCTTCTGGGATTATTCCTCCTATTTAATCCAACTTTGTCAGCTATTTTTATCGGTCGTTTGGCTGGTCTTCTTCTAATGGCTGTCGGCGTTTCTGGTATTAGTTTTTCATTTAAATTATAATCAACAAAACCCTCGGAAAAATCCGAGGGTTATTTTTTAACGATTATCAATGTTTTCTGGATACAAGTCATGGTTCATCAAACGATAATCTGCCATTTTTTCATACTTGGTACCAGGTTTTCCGTAGTTAAAATACGGATCAATTGACAAGCCACCACGTGGAGTGAATTTTCCCCAAACCTCAAGATAACGTGGTTGAAGTAAATCAATCAAGTCTTTACCAATGGTATTGATACAATTTTCATGGAAATCACCATGATTACGATAGCTAAATAGATAAAGTTTCAATGATTTTGATTCGACACACAGTTTATCCGGAATGTAAGAAAGATAGATTGTCGCAAAATCTGGCTGACCTGTAATCGGACATAGTGAGGTAAACTCAGGACAATTGAATTTAATAAAGTAATCATTATCGATATGACGGTTATCAAATGATTCAAGAATACTTGGATCATAATCATATTTATACTTGGTATTTTGATTTCCCAGCAGTGTCAAATCTTTCATTTCATCTGTTCTTGTCATTAAAATCTCCTTTTTAATTCCATTCTATTATCAAATATCAGTGTAATTATGACAAAGGCTGTCCGCTTTGCCACTTGAATCGGTTATAGTGCTCTCCCCAAATCAGCGCAAGCAATTAAGCTGCGCTTTATTCATTTGAATCTCCATTTTAAACGCCACGTTTATTGTCATAAAGTAATGTATGCAGTTGTGGCAAAACTCGCACACTTTTCCATTCTGAATCAGCTGCCACTGTTTCCCAAAGCTGACGCAGACGATTAAGCTGTGCTTCTACAATATTTCCAGAAGCATGTGGTTCAGGATTTCCAGCCGATAAATACAAAACATCAGGCTGATAACGTTTTTGAATCATTTTAGCAAATGTTAAATCCTCATCATTAAAGACAGGAATTTTAAAAGTGACTTGGTCTTTATCCAACTGAGACACAATAAAATCAAGTGTTTCAAAATTCACACTCATCTGACTTGATGGTGGTTTTGGACTAAGAGTGACTTGGTCGATGTCTTTTAGCCAAGTCTGCCAACGAGACCCTTGTGTTTCAATCCCCAGTGTCACACCAAGCGCTTTTAACTTAACAACTAATTCCCCCATATTAGCTCCTAAAAGACAGGGATTACCACCTGACAAAGTTACATAGTCATAAGCTCCCAACTTATCTAGCTCTGCAATAATTTCATCAGCGGTCATACGTTTTGGCTTTTCTGAACCATCCCAAGTAAATGCTGAGTCACACCAAGCACAGTGATAATCGCAACCAGCCGTTCTGACAAACATGGTCTTTTGACCAATGGCACGTCCTTCTCCTTGAAAAGTTGGTCCGAAAATTTCTAGCACAGGAATCATTAGTGGGCGTTTAGTCATCTAAAAGCCACTCCCTTCTGAACTCAGCATATGAACTTGGTGTCTCATACAAACGGACATATTCAATTCTTATCTCACGTTCTTTTGGTAAATGCTTCGCTACCTGCTTAAAAATCCAATAAACCATATTTTCAGCTGTTGTATTCATATAAGGCAAACTTTCATTAAGGTAACGATGGTCCAAATGCGGCTCCAAATGTTCTTTATAAATCTGCTTAATATCTCCAAAATCAACTGCCATTGCGCGATCATCAAGCATGCCAGAAACAGCAATCTGCAAACGATAAGTGTGCCCGTGAAGTGCTTTACATTTACCATCATAATTAAACAAATGATGAGCAGCATCAAAAGTAAATTCTTTTGAAACCATAACACGACGATGACAATAAACTAAAGACTCACCTGTTGTTTTTTTTAGTTCTTTTGGTACTGAAAACATTATTTCCCTCTTCTAGCTAAATATTTTTCCAGACCAGCTTGACGAAGTTTACAAGCAGGACACTCTCCACAACCGCTGCCTTTAATGCCATTATAGCAAGTCAAAGTATTTTCACGAACATAATCAAATTTTCCAAGTTGATCGGCCAACTCCCAAGTTTCAGACTTATCAAGCCACATCAATGGTGTATGAATCACAAAATTGTAATTCATAGCAAGATTTAAAGTGACATTTAGTGATTTGACAAAAGCGTCCCGACAATCAGGATATCCTGAGAAGTCTGTTTCACACACCCCAGTAATAATATCTGTAATACCAAGACGTTTGGCTAGCACCGCAGCAAATGATAAGAACAAATGATTGCGTCCATCAACAAAAGTATTTGGCAAATCATCATCAGGATTTTCAATCTCAATATCACGTGTCAATGCATTTTCAGTTAATTGCCCTAGCAATGACATATCAAGCAAGTGATTTTTAACACCTTGCTCAGCAGCAATATGTTTGGCAACTTCGATTTCAAGACTGTGACGTTGACCATAATTAAAAGTCACTGTTTCGACATGTTCATAATGCTCTAAAGCCCAAAATAGGCAAGTTGTGGAATCTTGTCCGCCACTAAAGACGACAAGTGCTGATTGACGTTTCATTTCAATATCTCTTTTCTAAGATATCTGGGCAAAGAAAAAGTCCCTATGGGAATCCACAGGGGCGCTAATTTCAGTCATTAGGCTGGTTTTTTTTAGCGATGGCTTTTCCCAAACATCGTTATTATTACTTAATAATCATATCATCTTTATGAAAGATATTCAATGGCTAATTGTTTTTAGCAAATTGACTATTATATAAATCGTAATAGAAACCTTTAGCGGCTAGAAGGCTTTCATGGTTTCCTTGCTCAACAATCTGACCATTGTTAAGCACCAAGATTTTATCAGCATCTTGAATGGTTGATAGACGGTGAGCAATCACAAAGCTTGTGCGACCTTCCATCAATTTTTCCATAGCTTTTTGAATCAATAACTCAAGACGCGTATCTACAGATGAAGTTGCTTCATCCAAAATCAAGATCTTAGGATCAGCTAACAAAGCACGCGCAATGGTCAAGAGTTGTTTTTGACCAAGTGAGACATTGCTTGATTCTTGGTTCATTTCCATGTTGTAGCCGCCTGGAAGAGTGCGGATAAAGTGATCAACATTAGCAGCTTTTGCTGCTGCCACAATTTCCTCATCTGTCGCATTCAAATTCCCAAAACGAAGGTTTTCTTTGATACTTGCTTCATAAAGCCAAGCATCTTGTAAGACCATTCCAAATTGTTTGCGATAATCTTGGCGTGACAAATTACGAATATCGTGACCATCGACCTTAATGCAACCATCCGTTACATCGTAAAATCGCATCAAAAGATTAATCAGCGTTGTCTTACCAGCACCGGTTGGTCCAACAATGGCAACCATTTCACCAGGTTTAACCTCTAAGTTAAAATTACGAATCAATGGTTTATCAGCAACATATTGGAAGGATACATTTTCAAAGGTTACTTGACCAGACAGGTCATGTTCTAGTTTTTCAGTTACTTGTGCTGCTTCTTCTGGCTCATCAAGAACTTCAAAAATACGGTCAAGTGATGATTTAGCACTTTGAAGCACACTAGCCAATTGAGTAATAGTTTGAACCGGTTGACTCACTTGCCATACATATTGAACAAAAGCTTGCATATTACCAACAGTCAGTTGACCTGAAAGAACTTGTAAAGCACCCAAAACCGCAATAATCAGGTAAGCCATATCCGAAATCGCACTTAAAACTGGCATCATAATCCCGGAAATGAAACTAGCTTTAAAGCCAACTTCTTGTAAATTCTGAGTAATCTCACGGAACTCTTGGCTAGAAATGTCTTCACGACCATAAAGTTTAATGACATTAAAACCAGATAGATTTTCCTGAACAAAACCATTCATATCCCCAAGAGCGTCAGCTTGTTCCTTAAAGTAAGGTTGTGATTTGCCCAAGATAAATTTAGCACTGAAGTAAGTGATTGGAATAATGGCAATGACAACCAAGGCAAGATGCCAATTAAGATAAAGCACCATGCAAATAACTAAAGTAATCGTTGTGAAAGCTTCAATGATTCGAAGGAAACTTTGTTGAAGAGCATTTGATACTGTTTCCACATCTGACGTAAAACGTCCCAAAACATTACCAAATTGTTGACTATCAAAATAAGAAACTGGAATCTTATTAATTTTTTCACTTAAATCATGACGCAAATCATGAATGGTCTTTTGCACCGCTTTGGTAATGAAAAAGTTTGCACCATAACTACTTAGCTCATACCCCATACCTCGGACAAAGTAGAGCACCAAAATAATGGCAATGTAAGAAATATTAATGTGTGCTCCAGCCACACCGTGAGCCATATCCAAAAGATTTGATGTCAATTCTGTGATAGCAAGACCAAGCACAAATGGCTCAAGTACACTCATGACACTACTAAAGATTTTTAGAAAAACAGCTAAGAAAAGTGCACCTTTATATTGTCGGAGATAATCCCATAAACGTAGAAAAACATTTCGTTTTGACATTCTTATTCTCCTTTCATTTCTTCTGCTTTGTTCAATTGTGAGTTGGCAATTTCACGATAGATGTCATTTGATTGCATCAGTTCATCATGTGTGCCGCGCCCAACAATTTCACCTTTATCAAGCACAATGATTTGATCGGCATCCATGATAGTTCCCACACGTTGCGCCACAATCAAAACAGTCGCTTCTTGCGTCACTTCTTTCAATCGAGCACGCAACTGAGCATCTGTCTTATAATCAAGCGCTGAGAAAGAATCATCAAAGATATAGATGTCTGGTTTCTTAACCACTGCACGCGCAATTGACAAACGTTGCTTTTGCCCACCAGACAAATTACTTCCGCCTTCAGCCAAATGTGTTTGATAGCGCTCATCACGACTTTCGATAAATTCTTTAGCTTGTGCGATATCAGCTGCCGCTTGCAATTCCTCACTTGTCGCATCAGACTTACCATACTTCAAGTTTTCTTCGATGGTTCCTGTAAATAGCAGAGCTTTTTGCGGAATAAAGCCAATCTTTTGACGAAGTGCTTTCAGTTGATAATCCCTAACATCAACGCCATCAACCAAAATCTTACCAAGCGTCACGTCATAAAAACGTGGAATCAAGTTAACCAGTGATGACTTACCAGAACCCGTAGACCCGATAAAGGCAATGGTTTCACCAGGTTTTGCCTTAAAGGAAATGTCTTTTAATACTGGGCTTTCCGTTTCACCTGGGTAAGCAAAGGTTACCTTGTCAAATTCCAAATAACCTTTTGTAGCTGTCTCAGTCACACCATCATCATTAGGGTCAATGGAAATTGGCATCGCCATAACTTCCGAAATACGTTCGCTTGAAACCACCATACGAGGATACATGGTAAAGAAATTGGCAAACAAAAGAAATGAGAATAAGGCGTGGAAACTATATTCAATAAAGGCTACCAAGTTACCGATTTGTAACTCACCATGTGCCAATGGGTTCAAAGCAAACCAAACAATAGCAACAATCATTGAAATAATGATTAGAACAAAGAGTGGTTCAGTCAAACCAGTTAAAATAAATAAGCGGCTTGATAAGTCTTTATATTCATCGTTTTTGCTACCAAAACGCTGTTCTTGAAAATCTTCTCTCGCAAAAGCACGAATGACACGTAAACCAGTTAAATTTTCACGAACATATTGGTTGATTTTATCAAGAGTTGATTGTTGTTTTTCTGATAAAGGACGCGTACGAGTTGCCACATAGTAAACAACCAGAACCAAAAATGGAATAGCAACTGCTACAATCCAAGCAAGTGTTGGACTGGTTACTAAAATCATCACCACACTAGAAATCATCATCAAAGGTGTAATAACTCCCATACGTAACGTCTGCTCAGCAAACTGCATCAAGATAAAAGCATCACTGGTCATCCGTGTTACCAAGGAAGACACACCGATTTGTTTATATTCTTGATGTGAATATTGCTGTAACTTATCATACATGTCATTACGCATATCCTTAATCATGTTTGTGGTAATTTTTCCTGCTGCATAAGCAAGAATCACACGTCCGATCATCCCCAAGATGATGACAACCAGCATAACCAGTGCCCAGAAATAAACCTTATCCTTATTTCCAACTGTAACCCCTTGGTCAATCATTCGAGCAAGAGCTGTTGGTAAGCCTAAGTTAACCACTACAAAGGTAAGCGCCCCAATAACATCGAGCACTAGCCATTTGGGATATCTTTTTAAATAAGTCCAAATGAGTTTCATAGTCTTCCTTTCTAATGTTTATATGAAAGAAGTGACCTTGCTTATTCTGCTAAGTCACTTAGGTATTCATATCTTTCATATTTTTCAAGTAAGTTTTCATTGGCTTCATCCAATGAACGTTGAAGCTCAGCTAGTTTGCCATAATCGCTGGCATTTTCTTGCATTTGAGCTTCGATAGATTCGATGTCTTCTTCAAGCTTGGCGATTTCATCTTCGATGACTTCCCACTCTTGTTTTTCAAAGTAAGACATACGTTTTTTCTTTGTTTTCTCTTTTTCTGTCTTTTGTTGTGCTTCTTTCTTAACTTGAACAACCGCATTTTCTTCAAATGCTTTTTCATCAAGATAATCGGTGTAGTTACCAAAAAATTCTCGCACATGACCATTTTCAAAAGCTAAAATTTTATTAGCCACTTTGTCAAGAAAATAACGGTCGTGACTAACAGTGATAACGGGGCCTTGGAAAGTTTGTAAGAAACTTTCAAGAACTGTTAAAGTTGCGATATCAAGGTCATTGGTTGGTTCGTCAAGAAGCAGAACGTTTGGTTTTTCAATCAAAATCTTCAAAAGGTAAAGACGTTTTTTCTCACCACCAGATAATTTTGAAATCAATGTTCCATGAGTCGAACGTGGGAAAAGGAATTGTTCTAACAAATCCGTCACACTTGTTGTTCCGACACTTGTCTTAACTTCATCTGCTACTTCTTGCAAATAATTGATGACACGTTTGTCTTCGTCCATGTCTTTTGGCAACTGTGAAAAGTAACCAATGCGAACTGTTTCACCAATTTCAAGTTTTCCGCTTGTTGGTTGCAAATCACCATTAATCAAATTAAGAAGCGTAGATTTTCCGATACCATTATCACCAACGATACCAATGCGGTCTTTATTTTGCACCAAAAGGTTAAAGTCAGTCAAAATTTGTTTATCCGGAAAAGCAAAAGACACATTTTCAAAATTAATTACTTTTTTCCCGATACGACTTGTTTCAAAATTGATTTCCAGCTCTGTTGATTGAGTCGTTCCAGACAAATCAACCTTCAAATCATTGAAACGATTGATACGCGCTTGTTGTTTTGTCGCACGCGCTTGTGGTTGCGTACGCATCCAAGCCAACTCTTGCTTATAAAGTTGTTTCTTTTTATGAAGCGTAGCCGCATCACGCTCATCTTGCTCCGCACGCAAACGCACATAATCCTGATAATTTCCTTGGTATTCTGTCAATTGACTATTAGCCAACTCAAAGATACGGGTTGCGACATTATCTAAGAAATAACGGTCGTGAGTGATGAAGAGAACTGTCTTTTTAGAAGTTTTCAAGTAATTCGTCAACCAAGCGATGGTATCAATGTCCAAATGGTTAGTCGGTTCGTCCAACAGAAGCAAATCAGCATCATTCAACAAAACTTGCGCTAACTGAACACGACGACGAAGCCCACCAGACAAGTCACCAACTTTTTGTGACAAATCTTCTAGACCTAGTTTTGTTAAAACTGTCTTCACTTCGCTCTCGATAGCCCAAGCGTCAAGCGAATCCATTTCTGCCATGACTTTTTCAAGCTTATCTTGATTGGCTTCATCATAATTAGCCATCAAAGTTTCATAAGTCTTAATCAAAGTCATTTCACGCAAATCCGATGACAAAACTGTATCCAAAATCGTTTTGTTATCATCGAACTCAGGTTCTTGCGTCAAATAGGCAATTTTATATCCATTCTTAGCTGAAAATGGCGACACATCACCATCAAAACCAAGACGTCCCGAAATAACATCTAAAAGGGTTGTCTTACCAGTTCCGTTAACCCCAATAATCCCGATACGATCAAAATCATGAATAATAAAGGAAATATCACGAAATACTGTCTTGTCACCAACGGATTTCGTTAAGTGTTCTACGATAAAATCGCTCATTTACTTTCCTTTCTAATAAATTCAAAAATAGCTTCTTTATCATTGGCAAGCTCACCAAGGACAATATGTTGTTCGATTGCTTTTAGGATTTGACCAAGCTCAGGTCCTGGTTTAAACTGCATTTCTTTAATCAGCATACCACCGTTGACCACAATCTCATGTTTGTCATGAATGGTTAATTCCTTATCCAAGCGCCCAATCGTCGCAAAATCAACTGGTAGACCAAAACCTAAACGAAGGTCTTCTGCTTGTTCGATAAGATTACAACCATAGCAATACATTTCCATCTTATCAAGCTCATTTGTCAAACGGAAACGATAGATTGACACAATCTTTTCAACATCTTTTTGGAATTGACTTGATGTTTTCCAAGCTCGCAAAAAGGCACGAACATCTTTGACATCCAATGCTAATAGCAAAGCTGCCCAAGCTTGTTCTGATGTTTTAAAGTGATAATCGTCTGCCAAATCATCTAAGAATTGTTGCAAATGATCATGAGCATTCTCAAGATGAGGAAGGTATTTTTGAGCTTCACTTGCAATCATGGCTTTAATCCCTTTACGCCAGAAAGGTGCCATCAATAATTTGTCAAATTCAATAAAAGAGCGCTCTACTGAAATTTTTTCAAGTAAGGGCGCATGTGCTGCCATGGCAGCAAAAGTCTCAGGTTCAATATCAAAATCAAGACTAGCTGAAAAACGGAAACCACGCATGATGCGAAGGGCATCTTCATTAAAACGCTCAGCTGGATTTCCAACCGCACGTAACAATTTGGCTTTCAGGTCAGCTAAGCCATTAAATTTATCAATAATCAAACCTGTTTCATCAAGTGCAAAAGCATTTACCGTAAAGTCACGACGTTTTAAATCCTCTTCAAGTGAGCGAACAAAAGATACGCTACTTGGTCTACGATAATCTACATAAACATCTTCCGTACGGAAAGTAGTGATTTCATACTCACCACCTTCTTCAAGAACAAGCACAGTCCCATGCTCAATCCCAATATCAACGGTACGGTGAAAAATACTTTTTGTTTCTTCTGGGTAAGAACTTGTTGCAATATCGATATCGTGAATTGGACGATTTAGTAAGACATCTCGAACGCTACCGCCAACGAAGTATGCCTCATAGCCTGCTTCACGAATTTTTTTCAAGATTGGTAAAGCCTCCTGAAATTCAGAAGGCAGATTGTTTAATTTCATAGTAATTTTTCCAAACCATAAACAAGCTTATCTCGTTTGACAACTGCTTTAATTCCAATATTAACACCACTCATAAACGAAATACGATCATAAGAATCATGACGAAGTGTCAATCCCTCACCTTGGGCACCGAAGATAACTTCTTGGTGCGCAACCAAGCCAGGTAAACGAACACTATGGATACGCATACCATCAAAATCAGCCCCGCGCGCTCCTTTTAACGTTTCAACTTCATCTGCAACCCCTTGTTTTTTAGGTTGACGAACTTCACGAATCAATTCCGCTGTTTTCACAGCTGTACCTGAAGGAGCATCTTTCTTATTGTCATGATGTAGTTCAATGATTTCAAGGTCCGGAAAATATTTGGCAGCCTTAGCGGCAAATTCCATGAGTAAAATAGCACCAATTGCAAAGTTTGGAGCAATCAAACCACCTGTTTTCTTTTCTTCAGAAAGAGCAATCAATTCGGTAATTTCGTCTTCAGAAAATCCTGTTGTCCCAACAACTGGAGCAAAGCCATTTTCTAAAGCAAAACGAGTGTTTTCATAAGCAACAGCTGGCATTGTAAAATCAACCCACACATCAGCATCAAAACCAACTAGTTGTGATTTATCAGTGAATACTGGGATGCCATCAACTTCTTTTTCTGTTGCAAATGGATCAAGCAAAGCTGCTAAGGTTAAATCGTCATCTCCCTTAACCATATTAACTGCTGCTGAACCCATTCTCCCTTTAAAACCTGCTACGATAACTTTAATACTCATGTTTTTCTTTTCCTCTCTAGCACTTAGACAATTGGTGTGAAACCAAATGCAACGGCACCTTCCCCTAAATGAGTAGCAATTACGCCATCAAATGATACGATTTCAAGATTCTTCGTTTGACCTCTTTCAGCCAAAGCTTGATAGAAATATTGAGCTTTTTCTTCTGCGCGAGAATGAATGATGAAAACTTCGTATTCTCCATTTTCAGTCACGTCAGACAAAACATCAACAAGACGTTTGATAGCTTTTTTCTCAGTTCGCACTTTTTCATAAACTTCAATAACACCTTCGTCATTAAAATAAAGAATTGGTTTGATGCTAAGCAAGTTACCAATCAAAGCTGAACCATTTGACAAACGTCCACCTTTTACCAAGTGATTTAAATCATCAACCATGATAAAGGCACTTGTTCCATCGATTTGCTTTTGCAATTTAGCCAAAATATCATCAAATGAAAGACCATTTTCAGCCCAATTAAGTGTGTTTTTAACCATGCTACCTAATGGTGCTGAAGTGATTTTACTATCTGGAAATGCAATCATTAATTCAGGATAATCTTCAATTAAGAATTGAATATTCTGCCAAAAACCTGAAATGCCTGATGACAAAAACAATCCTACAACGTGTGTATAGCCTTCAGTTGAAAGTTGTGTCAAAATTTCATCTAATTTTGCTAGACTTGGTTGGCTTGTCTTAGGTAAGGTTGGTGACATAGCCATTTTTCTGTAAAAATCATCAAGGCTCAAGTCTTTACCTTCAACGTAAGAAATACCACCAATCATGATTGGGATATCTAAGACAAAAAGATTTTCTTTTGCCTTAAGGTCATCTGACAAAACTGCGGTTGTATCTGTTATAACTGCTAATTTCATTAACTTCTAAACTCCAATTTAACCCCTGGACGATCGAGGGCAATTTCGGTTACTTCGTATGTTAGGCGTTGCACAATATCAAGTAAAGGCGCTGCCAAATATTCAACTTCGTCCTTAGTGAATTCACTTGGTTCATTGACAATACGATTTTGAATGTGAATCATTTGTGAAACAACACCGCTAATGACAAACTCTTGTTTTACGACCATAAATTGTAAAACAGAAACGATTGTTGTTTGATTATTGTCTGTGTCTTTTTTCACTAATTGAAATGTGACTTCAAAATTAGTCTTCGGTGTACCATTTTCTTTTTCCCATTCAAGATTTCTTGCATCATAATGGTATTGGTTGACAAATTCTTTTTCACGTACTAATTCCATACTTATCTCCTCTTTGTGTATCGCTTTTCATTATAGCATATTTCAACTCTATTTTGCACGCTTTTCTTTGAACTTTAAAGCAATACTGACAATTCTTTTTTTAACTCAAAAAAGTATGCTTACCAACTATCATAGATAGTTAAATCGTATTCTGAAATGAGTTGATTTAATTTGCTACCATAAGACGTATCAGTGGCATAAGTTCCCGTTAGTGCTGCTGTCGCATCTTGATAAGAAGCAGTTCTTGATTTATGCACACCAACATACAAATCTTTTTGAAGAAACTGAGCATAATCCTGCAGAGATTCCTCCAGACTACCATAAGAACGAAATTGAGCATCAATGGTGTAAGAATTCCCATTGCCATCATCCTCCCAAGTCTGCATAGTCACCGACTGCCCCTTATAATCCCCTTTGATGCCAAAGAAATTATAATTGGGTGCTTGACTCAGTTTTGACTGACCACTGTTCGATTCTAAAATGGCTTGCGCAATCATGACCGAAGCGTAAAGGTCATTTTGCGCAGCGATTTGACGAGCTGATTCACCAATAGTTTGAATGAAAGATATGGTCGTCGTGTCTTGAGATGATTGACTAGTGTCTGCGGAGGTTGGATTTGCTGCTTCCTGCGAGTGATAGGCGAAGAAAATCAAGGTCAAAAAAGCCAAAAAGGCTAGAAAGGTCATGCCATATAAGACAGAACGAGGGACATTTTTTCGACGTCGTCTTCCACTAACCCTTCTTCTTTTCTTCCTTTTTCTTACCTTTGCCAAATACATTCAGTCCTTTCAAAAAGTCACCTTTCAGTATAACAAATTTTTGATAAAAAAGAGACTCTTAACCGTTAATGACACAAATTCTTGAAAAGAGCCTTAGACGAAACTCTCTAAGACTCTTTTTCCTATTTAAATCAAGCAAGACTTGCTAAAATATTTTTGACAATATTATCAACCGTCACACCATTTTCTGCTAAAAGTTCTTTAGGATTGTAACGGTCATGGAAGGCTTTCTCTACACCGTAATTTTGAATCTTGATGTCTGTATTTCCAAGGTAACTTGCAATCATTTGACCATAGCCACCTTCAAGCACACCATCTTCTAAAGTCACCACAACTTGGTGTTCAGATTCCAAGCTATCAAGTAATTCTTCGTCTAATCCTGTGATGAATTTTGGATTAACAAGGGTTGCTGTGATTCCGTGTTTGTCGGCCAATTCTTTAGCCACTTCTTCAGCTAAACCATAGAAATTACCAAGACCAAAGATAGCAACCTTGCTACCTTTTTGAGTGACTTGGTTCTTGTTAAGAATTGAATAATCTGTCGTATCAGCTACTCCAGTCTCACGAAGTGGACCAACTGGAATACGAATAGCAACTGGGTGTTCATTTTGTTCAACAGCCCAATCAAGCATCGCTAGATGCTCTTCTTTACTTGTTGGCGCCAAGTAAACCACATTTGGAATGTGAGCCAAGAATGGAATATCGAAGAAACCAAGGTGACTTTCATCATTCATGGCACTAACTGACGCTGAGTAAACCAAGGTTGTCACCGGAAGATTATTAAGTGCGATGTCATGTGACCATTGGTCATATGTACGTTGCATAAATGGTGCTGCGACGTACCAGATTGGTTTTGCACCATTTTTAGCAAGACCAGCTGCCATAGTCGCTGCTTCTTCTTCAGCGATCCCTACATCAACAAATTGTTTACCAGCCTTTTGACGTTGCTCTTGATTCAACATAAACATCGGAGTTCCTGCATTTACAGCAACAACCGTTGGATCTTTTTCAATTTTGTCTAAAACAAATTCTGTCGTAATGCTGTTGTAAGTTTCACCTGAAGTTGTGTGACGAAGGTATTCTCCAGTTTCTGGATTGTAAGGTCCTCCAGCATGGAAGGCTTCGCGATTTTCTTCCATAAATGACACGCCGTGACCTTTTTGTGTATGAATATGTAACAGAACTGGGTGATTCGCATCTTTTACTTCTTCAAAAAGTGCAATTAATTGAGTCAAATCATTTCCAGCATCAAGGTAATGGTAGTCAAAACCAAGTGCCTCAAAGAAATTATTAGCAGCTTGACCCTTGCTTTCACGTAAATCACGAAGAGCTGTGTAAATACCACCAGTTGGATTAACGGCGATTGATTGCTCATTATCATTAACGATGACAATGGTATTTGTCCCTTCTGTTGTGATTTGGTTCAAGCCTTCATAAGCCATTCCACCTGACAGTGAACCATCACCGATAACAGCAACAACATTGTAAACTTCATCTTTTAAATCACGCGCTTTTGCCACACCTGAAGCCAGTGACAAAGAGGTTGAAGTATGCCCAATGGTAAACAAATCATGTTCACTTTCTTTGGGATTTGTATAACCAGACACGTCATCATAGTGATCTGGGTCAAGAAAAGCTTGCGCGCGACCAGTTAACATTTTATGAACATATGATTGGTGTGACACATCAAAAATAAATTTATCTACTGGTGACTGAAAAACATAGTGCATGGCAACCGTCATTCCAACCATACCAAAATTTGGTCCGTTGTGTCCGCCATGTTGGCTTGTTTTTTCAAGAAGCGCTTGTCGTGCTTCATCAACAACACGGAGTAAATCTTCACGTGATAATTGTTTTAAATCTTGCGGTGATGAAATTGTTTCAAGTACCATATATTCTCCTTTTTTATCCTATATAAGTTACTTGAAAAGAATAGCTTGTCAGCTTATTTAAGAGCATTGCCCTCAAGCCACTGATCAATTGATTGGCTATCAGACAAGATATCTCCTTCAATAAACAAATCATCTAACAAAGCATACATCTCAGACTGAGATTGTTTGTAGCTAGTTCCATCAGATGTTCCAAAAACAGCGATTGTTTTATTGTTCAAATTTAATTTTTCAATAACAGTATACATGATTCTTGGCGGAATCCCCCACCAAACAGGATGACCAAAAATAATCCTATCATATTCAGAAACATCTGGGAGGCTTCCTGAATATTGGGGGCGACAAGATTTATCTTTTTGCTCATTGTTAGCTCTAGAATTAGCACACATCCAATTCAAATCATCTAACTGATAGGGTTTCTCAGATTTGATTTGATATAAATCAGCACCTAATTTATACGCCATTAATTGAGCGACTCGTTTTGTACATCCAGAAACCGAAAAATAAATGACAAGTGTTTTCAACATTACTAACTTTCTCACTAAATTATATTTTACAAATGAAACTATTTTACTATTTTTGTTTACTTTGAGTCAATATATTGTCAAATAAGAAAGCATTTACTTTATGATATTTTTGAACATCCAAAAAAATACAAAAATCCTTCTCAAGTATTCTTATCATACACCTTGGAGCTAACTCCAAGTCAAGCAAAAAAATGATTTTTTAGGAGAAAAAGAGAGATAATCTCTATCTCTCTTGATTAAGGTATTATTTGGTGACTTTGTTCAACTTTCTGATGGATATATTCAACCAATTCAACAGTTAAATCATATCGCATAAATGGTGTAATGAGGTAAATGCCGTTAAAGAATTTTAAAGCATGATCAATTAATTGTTTACTTTCTTCTAAAGCCAATTGTTGGCATTTTTCCTTGTCATCTTTGACAGCTTCTAGTTTTGCTAGAAAGTTATCTGATAGCTGAATGCCGGGTACTTCATTGTGAAGGAAAATAGCATTGTTATAGCTAGTAATTGGCATAATACCAACAAAAAATGGCGTTTCATAATCTCGTGTTAGCTTTGCTAAATTTTCAATAATCTCACTATTAAAAATAGGCTGTGTAATAAAACAATCTGCTCCAGCAGCAATCTTTCTTTCAATCAATCGACCGCAACGTGATAAATTTTTCACATTAGGATTGAAAGCCGCTGCTGCTGTAAAAGTTGTTTCTTTTTTAATGCTTGCGCCACTGTAACCTATTCCCTTGTTAAGTTGCTTAATCAGCTCCAATAACTTGAAGCTCGTGGCATCATAGACGCTGGTTGCTCCCGGAAAATCTCCTATTTTAGATGGATCCCCTGTAATCGCTAGTACCTGATGAAAGCCCAACACGTCCATCCCTAAAAGACGTGATTGAAGCCCAATCATATTGTGGTCGCGACAAGATAAGTGTAGTAAAAACGGTGTTGAAATCTCATTTTTCAAAAGCGAGGCAATACTAACATTACAAATACGTGTCTTAGCTAGCGAATTATCAGCCAGCGTAATTGCAGATACTCCAGCCTCGTCCAAAGCTTTTACCCCTTTAGTAAACTTTCTAATATCAAGTGTTTTTGGAGGATCCAGCTCTGCTATAATGGTCACTTTTCGGTTTACCTTGTCGACAATAGTTTCTGATTGCTTAACCGCCTTAATCAGTTCTGCTTCTTCAACCATCGGTGTAACAAATTTGCGTGAGACTGGTTTCAAGCCTTTTATTGCACGCTTAACTGCTCTGATATGGTCAGGCGTTGTGCCACAACACCCACCAATCAGACGTGCTCCTTCAGCCACAAGAAGCTCTGCACTTTTCCCAAAGTAATCTGCGTTCTGGCTAAATCCATATTGCCCACTACCATTGTCATCAACAAAGGATAACAAACTGGCATTTGGATAAACCGACAAATACGACTGAGCAAACAGCGGCACTTGCTTGAGTGATTGAATCATGTGATAAGGTCCCAAATGACAATTGAGTCCTACTACATCTGCCCCGAGCATCACTAGTTTTCCAAAGATTTCAACCAATGGACGACCATTTTCGGTTATTCCCGCTTCATGAATGGAAATATTGGTAATAATCGGCAATTTTGTTAAAGGTCTGACTGCCTTTAAAATTTCGATGATTTCTTCTTCATCGTAGTAAGTTTCAAATAAAAGACCATCAATTTCCTTTGTTTCAAGCAAATAACCAACTTGTTCTAAAGTTTCCTTGATAATCTCATCAAGCGATAATTCGCATTGTTTGAGACCACGAAGAGCACCGACTGTTCCCAAAACAAAGGTATCCTCGCCTGCTGCTTGTCTTGCAATTTTGACGCCTGCTTGATTAATTTCTTTAATCTTGTCACCATAGCCGTAACCTCCTAGTCGATGTCTTTTGGCCGCATAGGTGTTTGTCTGAATGACATCAGCACCAGCGTCAATATAAGCTTTATGAATCGCTAAAACTTTTTCTGGATGCGTCAAATTATAAGCTTCGTAACAATTATCAAGACCATTAGCATAAAGAAGAGTTCCCATAGCACCGTCAGCGACTAAAATATCTGTTTTTAAACGTTCTAATAATCCTGACATAGCTCAACCTTCCTTATTTTCCGTATTTTGCTCGAACTTCCTTAGTTGCTTCTACTAATACTTTAAGTGAGGCAATTGTTTCTGGTTCACGACGTGTTTTAAGACCACAGTCAGGGTTAACCCAAAATTGTTCCAATGATAATTGACGAAGTGGACGTTCAATATTTGCAATAACTTCCTCTTTACTTGGCACACGTGGTGAGTGAATATCGTAAACCCCTAGACCAATTCCAAGTGGGTAAACCGCTGTTTCAAATGATTCAATCACATCACCGTGGCTACGACTTGTCTCAATAGAAATCACATCAGCATCCAAGTCACGAATAGAATCGATGATTTCATTGAACTTAGAGTAACACATGTGAGTGTGAATTTGAGTATCATCTTTGACAGACGATGTTGCGATGCGGAAAGCATGCACAGCGTCATCGAGATAAGCTTTTTGTTTAGCTTTACGAAGTGGCAAACCTTCACGAAGCGCAGCTTCATCCACTTGGATAATAGCAATGCCTGCATCTTCAAGCAACTTGATTTCGTCTTTGATAGCAAGACCGATTTGATTGAAAAGGTCTGCGCGTGAGATATCTGAACGTTCAAATGACCAGTTAGTGATGGTAATAGGTCCAGTTAACATTCCTTTCACAGGACGGTCAGTCAAACTTTGCGCATAAACCACTTCTTTTACTGACAAAGGTTGGATGTGTTTCACATCACCGTAAATAATTGGTGGTTTAACCGCACGAGAACCGTATGATTGCACCCAACCAAGTTTAGTTGTGGTAAAACCAGCTAATTTTTGACCGAAAAATTCAACCATGTCCACACGTTCAAATTCACCGTGTACCAAAACATCGATATCTAAGTCTTCTTGAATCTTAATCCAACGAGCGATTTCTGATTTGATAAAATCTTCATATTCAACATCAGAGATATTGCCACGTTTCCAAGCCAGACGAGTACGACGAACTTCTGGTGATTGAGGGAATGACCCAATTGTCGTTGTCGGAAGTGTTGGCAAACCTAGCTTTTCTTGTTGCACCTTGCGGCGAACTTTATAATCCACACGCTCAGTCGGCACATTTTCTAAACTTTCAAGAGTCACATTTCGGAAATCAGCTGCTTGCAAAGCGTCAAAGTCAACCACATGTTGCTTGTAAGCTTCAGATTCTTGACCATCCAAATATTGACTCAAAAGTTCAAGTTCTTGCAATTTTTCGTCTGCAAAGGCAAGACCATTTTTAAGAACAGGATCAAGGTCAGTTTCATTTTTTGTGGTAACTGGCACATGAAGAAGTGAGCAAGATGGTTGAATCACAAGATTGCCAACTTTAGCTTGTAGCTTTTCGAGCAATTCTGATGTTTTTTCAAAATCAGTTGCCCAGATGTTACGACCATCAACAACTCCTGCAAACACTTCTTTATTTTCAAAATAACCAGCTTCAACCGCTTCAAAATTTTCATCAAGGCCATGAACAAAATCAAGACCAAATGCTGCAACCGGAAGTTCTGATAACTCTTTAGCATCAATCAAAGCTTCAAAGTAAGTTTGGAAGATAATCTTGGCTTGTGGCACTTCTTTGGCAAAATAAGCATAAACGCATTTTGCTGCTTCAAGAAGATCTGCCCCTTCGTCCGTTACAAAAATCGGTTCATCAACTTGAATGTATGTTGCACCAGCTTCAACCAATTCTGTAAAGACTTGTTTGTAAAGTGGCAAGAGTTTTTTCGCTGCTGAAGTAAAATCGCTAACCTCAGATGACAAGGCGACATAAGTGATTGGCCCAGTAATAACTGGCTTAGCCTTATCACCAACAACTTCTTTAGCTTCAAGGTACAAATCAAGCAAGCGTGTATTTGTCAAGTGCGGTTTAACTTTTGACCATTCTGGAACAATGTAGTGGTAGTTGGTGTTGAACCATTTTTTCATTGATGAAGCAACATTTTCCTTGTTACCACGCGCAATCGCAAAGAACAAATCCAGATTAATCTCTTCCTTGGCAAAACGATTTGGAATCACGCCAAATTGCACAGACAAATCCAAAATATGATCGTAAAGTGAAAAATCACCCACAGGAATAAAATCAAGACCTGCATCAGCTTGTTTTTTCAAAAATGATAAGCGCAATGCTTTCGCTTCTGCTTGCAATTCATCTTGTGAAATATTACCTGCCCAATAAGACTCAATCAATTTTTTCCACTCACGATTTTCACCCAAACGCGGATATCCCAAATTCGAAACCTTAACCATAGTTACCTCCTATAACCGTATTAGTTTAAAACTATACAATCCAAAAATTTTATAGTTAATATTTTAAACGATAAACCTTTATTTTTCAACGGTTCTAGCCATTCTATCTTTTTATGCTTTGCTATAATTTTTAACTATGCACTTAGAATTTGTTATAGTTTTTAACTATAACAAGAATCTTCTAATACTTAAAAAAGAGATTCCCGAAGGAATCCCTTTATCGTTGTTAGATTAATAATTTTTTGTATTAGTTGTATTGTAATGACTTTTAATTATTTTGCTTTTTTAAGGGCTCCGAAGAGAAGACCTGCAACGATTGCACCAATGATAACAAAGACAAGGTAAAGAATTGGAGCACTTGTCAATGCGATAACAAAGATACCACCGTGTGGAGCCATCAATTTAATACCGAATGCTCCGACAAGACCACCAGCTACAGCAGAACCAACCATAAAACTTGGAATTGCACGAGCAGGGTCAGCAGCACCAAATGGGATAGCTCCTTCTGTGATAAATGAAAGACCCATGATGATGTTTGTCAAACCTGAGTTACGTTCTTCTTCAGTGAATTTGTTTTTGAAAAGAAGAGTTGCAACAAATACTGCAAGTGGTGGAACCATACCACCAGCCATAACTGATGCCATAGCCACTGAACCACCTGTCGCTACTGATGCAGCAAGAGTACCTGTACCAAAGACATAAGCAGCTTTGTTAAATGGTCCACCCATATCGATAGCCATCATACCACCAAGAATAGCTCCAAGAAGAACTGCTGATGCACCTTGAAGACCTCCAAGGAAGTTGTTCAAACCAGTGTTAATAGCAGCCATTGGAATGTTGACGAACAACATTGCAAAACCTGTCAAGAAGACACCAAGCAATGGATAAAGCAAGATTGATTTGATACCTTCAAGTGAACGTGGCAAACCAGCACAAGCTTTTTTAACAAGGTTAACTAACCATCCAGCAAGGAAACCACCTACAAGAGCTCCAAGGAAACCTGAAGGAGTTCCTTCAAGATTACCCCAAGCAGCACCGCTTGAAGCAATCGCACCAGCTACGAAACCAGCTACAAGACCTGGTTTTTCAGCGATTGAGTAAGCAATGTAACCTGCCAAGATTGGAAGCATGAAACCAAATGCTGCGTTCCCAATTGTTTTGAAGTAAGCAGCTGCTTGGTGATATGTACCCAAGTTAGAAAGTTGATCTTTTGGCACACCCAAAATGTTATCAATCAAGAATGCAAGTGCAATCATGATACCACCACCGATAACGAATGGCAACATTTGAGAAACACCACTCATCAAGTGTTTGTAGAATGCAGCGCCAAGGCTAAGTTTTTCACTTGATTCTTTTTCTTCAGTAGAAGAACCTGCTGCAGCTTTGTAAGTGTCAGCTTTACCATCAAGGATGATGTTAATTAATTCTTCAGTTTTCTTGATACCGTCAGCAACTGGACGAGATACCAATGGTTTACCATCAAAACGTGCCATTTCCACTGCTTTATCTGCAGCAACAATAACACCTTTAGCACGAGCGATTTCATCAGCTGTCAAACGGTTACCGACACCTGAGGCACCATTTGTTTCAACACGAACAGTGACACCCATTTCGTCACCTTTTTTGATGAGGGCTTCTTCTGCCATGTAAGTGTGTGCAATACCAGTTGTACATGCTGTTACAGCAACAATAAGTGGTTTGTCATCTGATACTGGAGCTGCTTTAACTTCTTCTTTTGCTTTATTATCTTCTTCTGCAGAGTCAAAAGTTGCGATGACTTCATCAGCTGTTGAGACGTGACGCAATTTATCAGCAAAACCATCTTTCAAAAGGTATTTTGACAATTCAGCAAGAGCAGCCAAGTGAGTATCGTTTGCTCCGTCTGGTGCTGCAATCATGAAGAATAGGTATGTTGGTTGTCCATCCAAGGCTTCATAGTCAACACCAGCAGTAGATTTAGCAAAAAGGACTGTTGCTTCTTTTACAGCAGCGTTTTTGCTGTGTGGCATAGCGATACCATCACCTAAACCAGTTGATGTTTGAGCTTCACGGTTCATGATACCTTGTTTAAAAGTATCAAAGTCTGTGACAACTCCGTGTTCAACAAGGCTTGTAATCATTTCATCGATAACAGCTTCTTTTGAAGTTGCTTTCAAATCAAGAATCATGACATCTTTTCTGAGCAAGTCTTGAATTTTCATAGTTTTTCTACCTCTACTTTTTGATATGTTTCTTTAGTGAATTCAGCTGTTGCTAAATCATCTGAGAATGTCGTTGCTGTACCGCAGGCAACACCCCATTTAAGCGCTTCGATTGGGTCACCTGATTTCACGTATTCACCAGTAAATCCGGCAACCATTGAATCTCCAGCACCAACAGAATTTTTAACAGTGCCTTTGATTGGTTTTGCAAAGTAAGCTGCTGCTGGTGTTACTAGTAAAGCACCATCACCAGCCATTGAAATAATAACGTTTTTAGCACCTTTTGCAAGAATTTCGCGGGCATATTTTTCGATGTCTTCAAGACCATTCAATTCTACACCAAAGATATCTGCTAATTCGTGATTATTTGGTTTTACTAAAAGTGGTTGGTAGTTTAATGAATCTAAAAGAGTTTGACCTTCAAAGTCACAAACTACTTCTGCACCAGCTTTTTTAGCAATTGGAATCAATGTGTTGTAAACTTGGTTACCAAGGCTACTTGGAGCTGAACCTGCAAAAACAACAGTATCTTCACTTGAAAGTC
>OGJZ01001377.1_pt1 | contig 22683 bp, 25 predicted proteins | sample 1572321 | NCBI WGS metagenome assembly OGJZ01 (sample SAMEA2582086, study PRJEB24529) | metagenome | biome: Human gut stool | place: China | collected 2011 | reverse complement strand
TTCATTTTATCATAAATAAAGGTAAAATACTCCCTTTTGATATCGAAGACAATTCATCCTGACATCTCATGTTAGGTTTTCTAACATGTGTTAAAATCTAAAGTTGCCTAACTGTCTGAATTTTGATATAATTAATGCAATCTATTCAAAAGGAGACTTACATGAAGCACAAATTGAAAGCTATTATGCTAGCAATGGTTTCTGCAATCTTTGTGTTTGGTGTAGACGCTAAAGCAGATACAATTAGTATCGTATCTGACACAGCATACGCACCATTCGAATTTAAAGATTCAGATCAAACTTATAAAGGTATTGACGTTGACATTATTAATGAAGTCGCAAATCGAGAGGGTTGGGATATCAATATGACATTCCCTGGTTTCGATGCTGCCGTTAATGCTGTTCAAGCTGGTCAAGCCGATGCCCTTATGGCTGGTACAACAGTGACAGAAGCTCGTAAAAAAGTCTTCACATTCTCAGATACTTATTACGATACCGCTGTTGTTGTCTACACTCGTAGCGATGCTAAAGTGTCTAACTATAAACAACTTTCAGGTAAAACTGTTGGTGTTAAAAACGGTACTGCTGCTCAAGCATTCCTAAAAGAAAACCAAAAGAAATACGGTTATAAAATCAAAACATTTGATACTAGTGACTTGATGAACAATAGCCTAGATGCTGGTTCAGTTTACGCTGCTATGGATGACCAACCTGTTGTCCAATACGCAATCAGTCAAGGTAAAAACTATGCTATCAATATCGATGGAGAAAAAGTCGGAAGCTTCGCATTTGCTGTTAAAAAAGGAAGCAAATACGAATACCTTATTGATGAATTTAACCACGCATTTGCCGAAATGAAAAAAGATGGTACTTACGATGCTATCATGGCAAAATGGCTTGGTGATTCTGAGAAATCTGATGACAAATCAAGTATTGTTGCATCAAGCAGCCTAAAATTAACTGGAGACGCTTCTGCAAAAGCAACACCTGTTAAATCAACTTACAAAATCGTCATGGATTCTTCATTTGCCCCATTTGAATACCAAAATGACTCAGGTAAATACGAAGGAATCGACGTTGACTTAATTAAAGCTATCGCAGAACAACAAGGTTTCAACATCGAAATCTCAAATCCTGGTTTTGACGCTGCACTTAACGCTGTTCAAGCTAGTCAAGCTGACGGTGTTATGGCAGGTATGTCAATCACTGATGCTCGTAAAGAAATCTTCAATTTCTCAGATCCATATTACACTTCAAACATCTTGCTTGCTGTTAAAAAAGGAAGTTCTGTTAAATCATATGAAGATTTAAACGGCAAAACTGTTGGAGCTAAAAATGGTACATCATCATACACATGGTTGTCTGAACACGCTGCTCAATACGGCTACACACTTCGTGCTTTCGACGAAGCATCAACTATGTATGATAGTTTGAACTCAGGTTCAATTAACGCTCTTATGGATGATGAAGCCGTACTTCGTTACGCTATCAAACAAGGTCGTAACTTTGAAACACCAGTTGATGGCGAAAAATCTGGTGAATACGGATTTGCTGTTAACAAAGGTGCTAACCCTGAACTACTTGAAATGTTCAACAATGGTCTTGCAGCACTTGTCAAATCAGGTGAATACGATAAAATCGTAAGCAAATACCTTGGCTCATCAGACGATAAGAAATCAACTTCATCAAGTGTTGATGAAACAACTATTTGGGGACTTATCAAAAACAACTACTCACAATTGCTTTCAGGTCTTGGAACAACTCTTAGTCTAACACTAATTTCATTTGCAATTGCTATGGTTATTGGTATCATCTTTGGTATGATGGCCGTTGCTCCAAATAAAGTTCTTCGTACAATATCAGCAGTCTTTGTCGATGTTGTTCGTGGTATCCCATTGATGATCGTCGCTGCTTTCATCTTCTGGGGAATTCCAAACCTTATCGAATCAATGACAGGTCACCAAAGCCCAATCAATGATTTCCTTGCTGCAACAATCGCACTTTCATTGAACGCTGGTGCTTATATCGCTGAAATTGTTCGTGGTGGTATCGAAGCAGTTCCTAAAGGACAAATGGAAGCAAGTCGAAGCTTAGGTATCTCATACGGTAAGACAATGAAAAAAATTATCTTGCCACAAGCCGTTCGCGTGATGTTGCCAAACTTCATCAACCAATTCGTTATTTCATTGAAAGATACAACTATCGTATCAGCAATTGGTCTTGTTGAACTCTTCCAAACAGGTAAAATCATTATCGCTCGTAACTACCAATCATTCCGAATGTACGCTATCTTAGCAATCATCTACCTTGTAATAATCACCCTTTTGACTCGTTTAGCAAAACGTCTAGAAAAGAGGCTTAAATAATGGCAGAATTAAAAATTGATGTACAAGATTTGCATAAATCTTATGGAGATAATGAAGTCTTAAAAGGAATTACAACACAATTCCACGAAGGTGATGTTGTCTGCATCATTGGACCTTCTGGTTCTGGTAAATCAACTTTCCTTCGTACGCTTAACCTTCTTGAAACAATCACAAGTGGTAAAGTCATTGTCGACGGTTATGAACTATCTGATCCAAATACTGACGTCGATAAAGTTCGTGAAAACATCGGTATGGTATTCCAACACTTCAACCTTTTCCCACACATGACTGTTCTTGAAAACATCACTTTCGCTCCTATCGAATTAGGAAAAGAAAGTAAAGAAAATGCTGAAAAACACGCTATGGAACTTCTTGCAAAAGTTGGGCTTGCTGATAAACGCGATGCCAAACCAGATAGCCTATCTGGTGGTCAAAAACAACGTGTCGCTATCGCACGTAGCTTGGCAATGAATCCTGATATCATGCTCTTTGACGAACCAACTTCTGCACTTGACCCAGAAATGGTTGGTGACGTTCTTGGTGTTATGAAAGACTTGGCAGAACAAGGCATGACCATGTTAATCGTTACCCACGAAATGGGATTTGCTCGTAAAGTTGCCAACCGTGTCATCTTTACAGACGGTGGACAATTTATTGAAGATGGAACACCAGAACAAATCTTTGATAACCCACAACACCCACGTCTAAAAGACTTCTTGAATAAAGTATTGAACGTCTAATAAATCAAAAAACTAGGTTTTAAGACCTAGTTTTTCGATGCCTTCATATTGACCAAATGACAATATTTTCTTTTAACAATCTCTATTAAAACTTTGACCTCCATTTTTGATTTTGGTAGACTGAAGGTAAGTTATCAAGACAAGCTACAAATTAAACCTCACCCTAATAGCTTAGGGATTACCTCACTTATATTGACAGAAAACTCCTTTTTAAGCGAGATAAGAGCGCCAAAGTAGCAAATCCATAACTTTTTTCTATGTAAAAACAGTAGATATCTACTGTTTAATATAAGGAGGACTTTGATATGTCTAAGTATGCTGGTACTCAAACCGAAAAAAATTTACAAGCTGCATTTGCTGGTGAATCTCAAGCACGCAACAAGTACACTTTCTTTGCATCAAGAGCCAAAAAAGATGGCTTTGAACAAATCGCAGAACTTTTCTTGAAGACTGCTGACAACGAAAAAGAACACGCCAAAATGTGGTATAAAGAACTCTTTGGCATTGGTGATACTGCCGAAAACTTGGAAACTGCTGCAGATGGTAAAAACTACGAATGGACAGATATGTATGTTGAATTCGCCAAAACCGCCGAAAAATAAGGATTCCCTCAACTTGCTAAAAAATTCCTCATGGTCGCTGAAATCGAAAAGCACCACGAAGAACGCTATCGTACTCTTCTCAAAAATGTCGAAACTGCTAAACTCTTTGAAAAGAGCGAAGTTAAGATTTGGGAATGTCGCAACTGTGGTCACATTATTGTTGGTACAAGAGCACCAAAAGTTTGCCAAGTCTGCGCTCACGCTCAATCTTACTTCGAAGTCCGAGCTGAAAATTATTAATTTCAAAAATCCTCAGCCTTTTGACTGGGGATTTTCGCATATTCTTTGACAAAAATAGCACTCTTTTGCTAAAATGAAAGCAAATCAAGTAGGAGGAATTTAAGCAATGAACAACTAAGAACAAAACGTTTTGGTATACCATATCAGGTTTTGTTTTTAGTGCAGTTCTCTATTCTCTTGCTTATCCATCAGACGTGTTGGGTATTTTTAGCGTTGACCATAATGAGATTCACACTCTACCTGCTATGGTAGAGTGTGTTTTTTTGAAAGCGAGGATCTTATGCTAGAAATTAATCAGTTATCCATTCACCATTTCAAGGATTCTAAGCCAATCATTACGGACTTGCATCTCATTGTAAATCCTGGTGAGAAATTAGCCATTATTGGAGAGGAAGGAACAGGAAAATCAAGCCTACTAAAAACTATCGTATCCCCAAAATTAATTGCAAGCTATGCTGACTATACTGGACAAATTCGTAATCAGTTTTAAAAAAAACGGATACCTTCCACAATTCCTGTCTAAAAATGACCAGACCATCTCTGATTTTCTTTATAAGAATATGGATTATCTTTTCAATTATACAGCTTTTTATCAAATGGCTGCGCAACTAGGTTTGAATCTTGCTACATTAGAAGAAAAAATAAACTTTTATCTAGCTTATCAGGCGGTGAGAAACTTAAACTCCAACTGTCTAAATTAACTGGACAAGAAGCTGATTTACTCTTATTAGATGAGCCAAGCAGCGATCTTGATATTGACAGTCAAGTAGTCTTAAAAAAATTCATTCAAGAATCTAATAAGACCATTATTTTTATCTCTCACGATGAAGCTATATTTGAAGATACTGCTACTGCCATCTTACATCTTGAACTTCTTAAGCATCGTCAACTTCCTCGCGCCAGCTATTTCCAAGGAAAGTACCTAGATTACCTTAAACAACGCCAAAGCACTTATACTAAGCAATTACAAGAAGCCAAAAACGACTATCGCTTAAAGAAAAAACGAGATGCAAAAATCCATCGCATCCACCAAGCTGCCCAATACAATGTTAGACACACTCATGACAGCACTCTTGGAAGACTGGCGGCTAAAAAGATGAAAACTGTTCTTTCACTTGAAAAAAGGTATCAAAAAGAAGATAGCAATCGTGTCGACTTTCCAGAAAACATGGATAACATCGCGCTCTTTTTTAATGATATTTCAACACTTGATAAAAACAAGAGAATTCTTTCTTGGAAAAAGCACCAGTTACCAACTGGTCAGAAAATTAATTTAGATATTTTCGGACAAGATAAATTAGTGATAACAGGTAAAAACGGCATTGGAAAAACAAGATTAATCAAACAGATTTATCACGACCTAAACCAAAATCAGCAACTTTCTATCGGTTACATGCCACAAGATTACGACAGTTTCTTTTCAAAAGAGATTTCAACTCTCGAATTTTTAGACGATGTAGCAAATGAGAATACCGCAAGAACCATCCTAGCTTGCCTTCAATTTACACGAAAAGAAATGGAGCACTCTGCTCTTAACCTATCTGGGGGGCAAAAAGCTAAACTTTTCTTAGCCCACACGGTCCTTTCTAAAAATCAAGTGATTATTCTTGATGAACCAACACGACATTTTTCACCAACAAGCCAACCGCTTATCCGCGAACTCTTCCTTAATTATCCAGGATGCATAATCAGTGTTTCTCACGACCAACATTTTATTCAAACCGTTGCAAGAAAGCACTACCGTTTAACTGAAAATTCCTTAGATAGCAACTAAAAAAGCCCAGCCAAAAAGCTGAGCTCAAGTAGGAGTGCAGGTTAAGACTCTTGGTCTTCTGCTTCTCCTGCTTTCTCTTTTGCTAATTTTTCACGTTCTAAGCGAAAACGTCGATTTGGATTAAGGGTATTGAAAAGTTCTTCTAGCTTTTCAGCATTCCAAACATCGGCTGCTGATACAAAATTACCATCTTTATCTCTAAAAGATATCGGTTTTTCACCCATAAGAACCTCCCGTTAAAAATATCTATAAAACTTATTATCGTTGATAAACACCTGCTACGACATGAGAAAATGGGTTCGACATTAAACCATTTTCAAACTAGTAAGATGCCTAGGCAACGCTCTATAGAGCTTGCCACAACTGTTAATTAGTATACCAATTAGTAATAGCTAACATAACAATCAAACACGTCCTACGAGCTTGGCAAAAAAGATAATCTTTCCTAGAGCTCATTGCTCTTCGTTAAAATTTCTATTTTTGCTTTGCTCGCTTAACGGACTTTGTATCTTATATTAATCCACGAATTCGAATTCGAAGTTACCAATACGAACAATATCTCCGTCTTTAGCACCGCGTTCACGAAGGGCTTCATCGACACCCATACCACGCAATTGACGGGCAAATTTCATAACTGATTCGTCACGTTCCATATTTGTCATGACAAAGAGTTTTTCAAGTTTTTCACCTGACAATACCCAAGCAGCATCGTCATCACGTGAAATTTCAAACGGACGTTCGTCTGGATCAAATCCGTAGTAAACTTCTTCGTCAATCATGTCATCTTCAGTGTAAAGCAAGAATTCATCAGTCTTGCCAAGCAACTCTGCTGTTGCTTCCATCAGATTTTCCAAGCCTTGGTGAGCTAAGCTTGAAATTGGGAAAATCATTGGCATTTCATCGAAATCATCGTAATTTGCTGCCAATTTTTCTTTGAAGACTTTCAAGTTTTCTTCTGCTTCTGGCATGTCCATTTTGTTAGCAACGATGATTTGTGGACGTTCCATCAAACGAAGGTTGTAAGTTTCAAGTTCGTTATTGATTGAAACATAATCTTCGTAAGGGTCACGACCTTCACTTGCTGACATGTCGATAACGTGCAAGATAACACGTGTACGCTCGATGTGACGAAGGAATTGTGTTCCAAGACCTACACCTTGTGAAGCTCCTTCAATCAATCCTGGAAGGTCAGCCATGGCAAAGCTGTCACCTGATTTTGTGCGAACCATACCAAGGTTAGGCACGATTGTTGTAAAGTGGTAAGCACCGATTTTGGGCTTAGCAGCTGTAACAACACTTAGTAATGTAGATTTACCAACTGATGGAAACCCAACCAAACCAACATCGGCCAAGATTTTCAATTCAAGTTGAAGTTCACGTTCTTCACCTGGTTCACCATTTTCGGCAATTTCTGGTGCAGGGTTACGTGGTGTCGCAAAGCGGATGTTACCACGTCCACCGCGTCCACCATGAGCCACAACAAATTCTTGACCATTTTCAACAAGGTCAGTGATAACTTTATTTGTCTCAGCATCACGAACAGTTGTTCCTTGTGGGACACGAACAATAAGGTCTTCTGCACCACGTCCGTGCATTCCTTTTGTCATCCCTTTTTCACCAGATTTAGCTTTAAAAATACGGTTGTAACGGAAGTCCATCAATGTACGAAGTCCTTCGTCAACTTTAAAGATGACTGAGCCACCTTTACCACCGTCACCTCCCCAAGGACCGCCATTAGGGACGTATTTTTCACGACGGAAGGCAACCATGCCATCACCACCACGACCAGCTTTAACGCTGATTTTGGCAGTATCTAAAAACATACTCATTATTAATTCCTATTCTTTCATTGTAATAACTGTTGCACTAAAATTGGATGTGCAAAAGCATAAAAAAACGCCTCTTCAGCGTTCTTTAAATAATTGAACCAATAGCAGTCGCAATAAGACCACCTACAGTTACTAGAACCATTAAGATAACAACTACTAAAGTCATTTTTTCAAACGCTGTTTTTTTACGTGGTCCGTTTTCACCAAATGCCACCTTAATACACCTCGCTCAATTGATTTTATTACTATTATCTTAACATGATTAGGCTAAATAATCAAATAAGTACTGTAAGAAATTTACAGCTCAACGTCAAATACTTCTAGTTTCGCTAGCTCTTCTGCTGTCAATCGACGCCACTCACCGAGTGATAAGTTTTCATCCAATTGTAATGGTCCCATACTCAAACGTTCTAAGTCTGTGACTTCCTTGCCACAAGCTAAAACCATGCGTTTGACTTGGTGGAATTTTCCTTCTTTGATTGTGATAGCAACTAAGCTTGTCTTTGCAGCTTCATCAATTTCTAAAATCTCTAGCTGCGCTGGTTGACACGTGAAATCTTTCAACTCGATGCCTTTAGCAAAATGCTCGACATCTTCAGCTGTCATAATCCCAGCTACTTTAGCGCGATAAAGCTTATCAACATGCTTTTTAGGCGAAAGCATGGCATGCGCCAATTTCCCATTATTTGTCAAAAACAAAAGCCCGTGAGTATCAATATCTAATCGCCCAACAGGAAAGACTTCTTTATCCCAAGCTGTTTTATCCAACAAATCTAAAACCGTTTTGTGGTGATTATCTTCTGTTGCTGAAATCACACCTTTGGGTTTATTTAACATGTAATAGACATATTTTTCATAGGAAATATTTTCACCTTGACAGACAATTTTGTCTATTTTCTCATCAATTTGAGTCTTTGGAGAGGTTTCAATTTCACCATTAACAGTTACTTGTTTTTTCTTAAGCAATTGTTTGACATCATTGCGTGAACCGATTCCAGCCCCTACTAAAAATTTATCTAAACGCATAATATTCCTTTATCTGATATGATACATTCATTGTACCATTTTTCAGGGCATAAAAAAACAAGGCCGAGCAAGCTCGAACCTTGTTTAATCATCACTTCAAGATTTATTTTTTGTATGCGTGTGTGAAGTCTACAGACAAACCTGTTGAGTTACGGACGAGACCTTTAAGGTCTGGATTTTGAAGTGATTTTGTACTACGGAAGTAGATTGGGTTGTAAAGTGCGTTGTCATAAAGTGCTTTTTCAGCAGCTTTATAATCATCAGCAGCAGCTTTAGGATCTAGAGCATCTGTAGTAATAGCTTTTTGGTAGGCAGCATCGTAATCTGCATTTGAGAATTTACCATAGTTATATGAGGAACCAGTTGTGAAGAGTCCGTAGAATGTTGAACCTTCTGGATAGTCACCACCCCAAAGAACAAGGGCAACATCAAAGTTTTGGTTCTTAGTATCTTCAAGACGTTGTTTGAAAGAAACAAATTTTTCTTCAACTTTCAATCCTGGAAGAGCTTCTTCCCAAGTTTGTTTGATGTAGTCAACTGAAGCTTTTGCAACCGGTGCATCTGAGTCAGCTGTGATAGTCAATTTAACTGAGTCTGTACCAAGTTCTGCAAGACCTTCTTTGAAGAGTTTTGTAGCTTCTTTCTTATCATAGCTGTAACCAGGTGATACGTATTTAGCCAAGTCTGTTCCATCAGGGAGTTTTTCAAGACCTGTTGGTACAAGAGCAGTTGCAGCTTTTGAACCAGTATCGATGGCAGCTTTAACGATACCTGCACGGTCAGTTGCAAGGTTAAGTGCTTGACGAACTTTAAGGTTATTCAAAGCAGTAACTGTACCTGTTTGGTTGTAAACCATGTAAGAAGTTGTTGCTTCTGGAACTGGAACAACATCTTTACGGTTTTTGTTAGCTTTGAATGTAGCTTCTGTGTTTGAGATGTTTGCTGTATCAAGGTCACCATCTTTGTACATTTGAACAGCTGTATCTGGTTTCTTGATTGTTTGAACGTTTACTTTCTTAGTTTTAACGTCTTTAGCATCCCAGTAGTATTTGTTTTTCACAAGTGTGAAGTTACCGCTTGTACCGTTCCATTTTGTAACAGTGTATGGACCTGAGTACAAAGCTTTTTCTGATGTTGTACCATAGTCATCACCTGCTTTTTCAACAAATGCTTTACTTTGTGGCATGAAGCTAGCAAATGATAGAAGGCTCATAAATTGTGGAGATGGGTTTGACAAAGTAAAGATAACTTTGTTGCCGTCAGCTTTAACACCAAGTTGGTCAACACCTTTAGTACCTGCAATGACATCTTCAGCATTCAAAACGTGGGCATCTAAAACAAGATATGAGTATTCAGAAGCTGTTTTTGGATCTGCAATACGTTGCCATGTGTAAACAAAATCTTCTGCAGTCAAATCACTACCGTCTGACCATTTAAGACCATCACGCAATGTCGCAGTGTATGTCAAACCATCTTTTGAAACATCAACACTTTTAGCCAAATCTGGTTGCAATTTTCCATCTTTATCAACACGGAGAAGGTTACTTCCTGAGTTACCAATAGCAATTGATGAGTAATTATCAGTTACTTTTGAAATATCAAGTGTGCTGATTTCAGTTGGTACGAACCAATTGATATCTTTGCTAGCAGATTTTGATGATGAATTATTTCCACCACATGCTGCTAGTGTAGCAGCAGACAACAATGTGACAGCCCCAAGACCGACACGTTTTAAAGTTTTGATCTCCATAATAGATCCTCCTACCATATAACTTTCTTTCGGTATGTTATGTATTATAACACAATATTATCTAAAAATACAGAAAATTTGAAAATTAATTAAAATTTCAAAAAGAGTGCTTACACTCATTTTTCACTCATTTTGCAAACATTTAGACTGATAGAGATGGAAATTGTTCTTTATTTTATAAAAATTCACTTGTTTTGGTGATTTACAATCAGTTTTCTTTTATCATTTTCAGCGATTATTAGAGCTTTAATCACTCAAATAATCATACTTTTCAAAGTATTTGTCAGCGTATAAAAGCTGACATCATTTTGCATATTTTTACACAAAAAGTATAAATATCACACAAAAAAATAAGCCCAAACATCAGTTGGGCTTATTTGGTTAAACTAAATTCTAATGCTTACTTTTTATAAGCATGGCTAAAGTCCACTGTTAGACCTGTTGAGTTACGAACAAGGTTTTTAAGATCTGGATTTTGAAGCCATTCAGTACTACGGAAGTAAATTGGATTGTAGTGTGCACCTTCGTAAAGGACTTTTTCAGCTGCTTTATAATCCGCTGCTGCTGCATCAGTATCCAAAGCATCAGTTGTCAAAGCTTTGTTATAAGCTTGGTCAAATTCTGGGCTTGATACTTTACCATAGTTGTAAGCTGATGCTGATGAGAATAAACCATAGAATGTTGATCCTTCTGGATAATCTCCACCCCATGATACAAGGGCAACTTCAAAGTTTTGGTTCTTAGTATCTTCAAGACGTTGTTTGAAGGTAACAAATTTTTCTTCAATCTTCAAGCCTGGAAGAGCTTCTTCCCAACTTTGTTTGATGTAGTCAACAGCTGCTTTTGTAACGGCGTCATCTGAATCAGCAGTCACTGTCAATTTAACTGAGTTTGTACCAAGATCAGCTAAGCCTTCTTTAAATAATTTAGCGGCAGCTTTTTCGTCGTACTTGTAACCTGGTTCAACGTATTTAGAAAGGTCAGTACCATCAGTCAATTTAGCAAGTCCTGGTGTTGCAAGTGCTGTCGCTGGTTTTGAGCCAGTATCAATAGCAGCTTCTACGACACCTTGACGGTCTGTTGCCAAGTTAAGTGCTTGACGAATTTTTTCATTAGCAAGAGAGGCAACTGAGCCCGTTTCGTTATAAACGATGTAAGTCATTCGAGCTTCTGGAACTGGAACTGCTTCTTTGTTGCTCTTGTTTGCTTTATAGATTGATGAGGTTGCTGAGATATTTGCGGTATCAAGCTCACCGTTTTTGTACATTTGAACGGCAGTATCTGCTTTTTTGATTGCTTGAAGATTGACTTTTTCAGTCTTAACGTTCTTAGCATCCCAATAGTATTTATTTTTAACTAAAGTAAAGCTGCCATCACTTCCGTTCCAGCCTTTGATAGTATATGGTCCAGAATAGATTTGGTCTTTAGAAGTTGTAGCATATTTGTCGCCTTCTTTTTCAACAAATGCTTTTTTCTGTGGCATAAAGTTAGAAAAGGCTAGATAGTACTTAAATTGTGGGCATGGACTTGTAAGCTTAAAGGTAATTTTATTACCATCAGCTTTAACACCAAGTTGACTCAAATCAGAGATTTCACCAGTATTAATCTTATCAGCATTTTCAAGATGTGATTCAACAGCTAAATAAGCGTATTCTGAAGCTGTCTTTGGATCAAGCATACGTTGCCATGTGTAGACAAAATCATCCGCAGTCAAATCACTACCGTCAGACCATTTCAAACCATCACGCAAAGTCGCTGTATATGTCAAACCATCCTCAGAAACTTCGACACTTTTTGCCAAGTCTGGTTTTGGTTCACCTTTTTTATCTACACGAAGTAGGTTACTTGATGAGTTCCCAATTGCTAGCGCAGAATATTGGTCAGTATTTTTTGAGATATCCAGTGTCAAAATCTCAGTCGGTGTGTACCAATTAATCTCGTTTTTATTAGCTACAGTTTTATTTTCGCCCCCACACGCAGCCAATAAAGCAACTAAAGCCAAGCTTACCGCTCCAAGTCCAGCACGTTTTAAAGTAGACTTATTGTCCATAAAAGTTTCCTCCTACCATAAACTTTCTTTCGATATGTTTGGTATTTTAACACACTATTTTCTAAAAATACAGAATATTTTAAAATTAACAAAAATTGTTTTTTCTTCAAGAAAATCAAAAAAAATCCAGCAGAAGATTCTGCTGGACTTCTCTTTATTCGATATTAAACTTTTTCAAATCATAAATAGTCAACTGACCATCTGATTTTGAATCAAACGTAATTATTTGTTTCAATGTATCGCTAAATACTCTAGATGTCATTGTATAACGACCACCATTTATGAAAATTTCTATTGATGACGTATCAGAAAAAAACTGCAATCGGCTAACCTTATCTAAGGCAATATTTCGCTGTGTACGTCCAAAGCCTGATTCTCCCATTTTTAGCGACAATAGTGAACCATCAAATGTCAAAATAACGTCATCTCTTAAACGAAGAGAAAAACTTTCTGCTGGATTGCTAAATGTGACATTTATTTCAAAACAGCAATTTTCTGTTTGCCACTGCGTAAATTCAGATATTTGACTTTGAAACTCGTTCTTTCTTAGCTTTTCAAACTCCTTCAAAGGTCTTTGATAAACAGCACCATTTTGAAAAACTAGTTCTCTTGGCATTGTCAAAGCATGTCGCCAGTTATATTTTACTGTGGGATCTTCTTGGTATTCTGACTCCATTGGCAGGCCCATCCAAGCCATCAAAATTCGTCGACCACTTTCATCTTCAAATGTCTGCACTGCATAAAAATCAAAGCCATAATCAAACTCTTCAAATTTTCTTACAGTATAATCGCCGTGATTCTCATCTACCAAAAAATAGCCACTCTGAAAAACATTTTGGTACCTAGCTTCTTCTTTTTCAAGTCCTTGAGGTGAAACTGAGAGAATGAGTTGGTTACCTAGTTTAAATAAATCTGGGCATTCCCACATAAAGCCAAATTTTTCACTTGTCTGTATGCGTGTCACATAATGCCAGTGCGATAAATCAGTTGAATGATAAACTAGAGCGCAGCCCTTATCTTCAATACTTCTCGCCCCTAAAACCATGATATATTTCTCACCGTCTTTTAAAATTTTAGGATCTCTGACGTGTGTTGTCATGTCATCTGGATAATCACTATTTGCTAACACAAGTTCTTTACCAGAAAAATGAAAACCGTCACTGCTCGTCAAATGAATAGTATTCTGCTCACGTCCAGTCAAAATGTAATCATAATCACCATCTAACAATTTGACATTTCCAGTGTAAAAATAATGAATAATTCCATCTTTGACAATCGCTGAACCGCTGTAAGCACCGTCGCGATCAAGTCTATTATCCGCAAAAACAAAAGGCTCTTCTTCTTTGTAAGTAAGCCAATCTTTTGTGGTATAATGTCCCCAAGATTTTATTCCCCAACCAGCATCAAAAGGAGTATATTGAAAATAAACATGGTTAATGCCATTTTTTTCAACTAGACCATTTGGGTCATTAAGCCATCCAGCCGGTGCCATCAAATGATAGTTTAAACGATTAACGTCCGAATCAACAAGTCGCCGCATGTCATTATGGATTTGACAATCTTTGGCATATTCTTCTTTCGTGTACATGTTTCCTCCAATAATATAGCCTCCCTAAACAATGTAAGGAGGCTTTGATTTTATTTTTTTATTTTTCTTCTTTGAAGAATGGTTTTAAGATAATTGTAGCAGCTAGCCCAACTCCAAAGCCAATTAAATGGGCAATAATATAATTTAAATAACCATTGTGAGCAGGGTCACAAATAGCAATACCTGGTACTACTGTTGTACCAAAACCGAGTGCGGTTAATTTTGCAAAGTAAACATATGCACCTGCAACTGCACCACCAATACATCCTGCAACTAGTAGGTAACGATAGCGAAGGTTAACACCGAAAATAGCTGGTTCACTAATACCAAACAATGTTGAAGCAAAACTTGGCAAACAAAGTTCACGAGCTTTAGTATCTTTCCAGTGAGTAATCAAATAACCAATAACTGCACCAGATTGTCCAATCAAAGCAACTGACATCAATGGGTTGATGAAGTTATGTTTTGTATCAGCAAGCAATTGTGCTTCTGCTGCACCAATAATATGGTGAAGCCCTGTAATAACCAATAATTGTTGAACACCGGCAAATAAAGCATAACCAACAAATCCTAGATTTTCAGCAGACCAAACCAATCCACTTGTCAAACCATGTGAAAGAATACGACCTACTGGTCCTACAACTGTAAACAAAAGCAAAGTTGAAAAAAATACAGTAAACAAAGGCGCAAGCAAAAGCTTAACAGAGTTTGGTACTACTTTATTGAAGTAAATATCGAGTTTTGCAACAACAAAACCAATCATCAAAGCAACTAAAATACCGCCCTGGAAGCCGACCATTTCAATTGGTAAACCAAATAAATGAATCACTTCAACATGAACAGTTCCAGATGCAGCTGAATAGGCATTTGCAAGTGAAGAATCAAGCATGATAGCCCCAACAACCATACCAAGAACTGGGTTACCGCCGTAGCGTTTAACTGCTGAATAACAAACTATCATTGGTAAAATAGCAAAGATTCCTGTAGATGCAAGACTTGCTAGTCTGTTGATAGCGTATAAAGTTTCATTTTCCTTAACAATGGGGTAATTACTAAGAACACCTGTAATACCCATCAAAAGTGCTGCTGCAAGGATTGCTAGAATAATCGCAACAAATACATCAGATAGAGATTTAATAACTGCTTGAATAGGATTTGCTTTTTTGGCACTTTCTTGTTTAAGCTCATTAAGTGTCATATCTGCTATACCGACATATTTTGAAAAAACCTCATACACGTCATTAACTAATCCAGGTCCAAAAATCAACTGAATTTGATCTCCAGCGACAAATGCTCCTTTAACTAAGTCGACATTTTCAAGTTTTTTAAGATCAGCTAAACTGTTATCTTTTAAAACGATTCTCAAACGAGTCGCACAGTGAGCAACACCTGAAATATTTCCCTACCTCCAACGTATTTTTCAATATCCTGACTAATTTTCTTTAAGTCTACCATAATGTCTCCTTTTTTGTTTTGGAACCAGCTCAAGCAAACGTTTTTCTGCTGCAATCTTATCTAGACCATACTGGCCCCAGAATTTATTTTCACCAAGTTGAGAGTTTTCTAAAAATGGTTGTGCGCCGTCATCTGGATAAACAGAACTTGAACTAATCATGATATATGTTTCAAATGAGCCTATTGCTTCTACTAAACAAGAAATGTCATTAGCGTTATAAGCTGTCACATCCAAAACGATATCGAAATGGAGACTCTTCAATCGATTACCCAAATCATGTCGATCAGCTTGAATCACAGTCACGCCTTCAACTTGTGTCTTGGTATTTCGATTGAGCATATAGACGTCATAGCCTGTTTTAGCAAAATAAGCCGCTGTATATTTACTAACAAAAACTGTGCCACCCGTTACAAGTACTGTTTTCATCCAGAAACCTCCTTTTGAATTATCAGAATATTATGATACTTGCATTGTAGCACAAAAAGACAGCACTTACAAAGAACAACTGTTTTTTAGCTTTTATCTCGCGTCATCCTCTAAAACATTCAAAAACTGCAGCCAGAAAAGCTACAGTTTAACATCTTATTCTTTATAGATTCGATCGTCTGATAAATTACTCGCCTTCATCATCGTCATCTTTGTCAATAAATAGTCCAACCATAACCCCAAAGGCAATACCAAGTGACATCCAAAGTCCAATATTATGTGTTAGAAAACCTATTCCTGCACCAATAGCTACTCCAAATCCCATACCAATTAAGATACCATTTCCTTTAGTCATAATATTGCCCTCCTAAAATCTGAAACTATAAGTGCTTTTCAAATCGAAACATTTCTGAAGCCTCATCATCATTTGGATCTTTGTGATGGCTGTTAAAGAATTCAACAATCTTAAACCCACAGCGATTCACATAAAAATGAATGTTACGTTTTTCAAAATATGGCGTCACGGTTTCCCAGATTTTCACCTGAGGAAACATCTTTTCAATTTGACACCAAGCGCCGTAGCCAACTCCCTTACTGTGGCATTTTGGAGAAACAAAAAGCAAATCCAAATTTTCTCTATCTCCCTCGATACGGACTACAACACCACCGACAACCTTTCCATCATCAAGGATACGGTAAGCTTCTCCACTATCTATGGATTCTTCAATTATCTCTCGAGAGATGATTTGACCATCTTCTTTAAAATGGTCATCTTGAAGACCAAATTCCTCTAAAGCTCCATAATTAAAAGTTTCTTGGTTATCTTTAATAAATTGTTCACGATCACTTGAAACAAGTGGTTTCAACTCAATCATACTTACCTCTTTTAGTGAAAAATTATTATCCTTCAACTTTTGAGACGAGTTTTAACAATTTTTTGGCATTCATCTGCTCATTTGTGACATAATCCCCATTGTAAAAAAAAGCGTAGGTCGTTATGGATGTCGGCGCAGCTTGCGCTGTTTTCCTATCCGTAATTTGAATAGCCTTAAAAGAAATCCCTTCTTGCTTAGCTGTTTCTTCAAGGATTGGGACATACTTAGAATTGAAAGGACATTGGCTGGTGTAATACAAAACATAACCTGATTTTTCAATGTGAGGGTGTTTGGCACAAGCTTTAAAGTTTGGTACTTTAGCATCATCGGAAAACGGCAGATACCAAAGTTGAATGCCATTATCAGCTTCATCAGCCACCTTAAAACCTTTTGTAAGCTAGGTACTTTGGATCAGCAAGAAATGGTTTCTTCTTAGCTGCTGCTAAGATACACAAGCCATTCTTCCCTTTTGCTTTGCTATCAGCGATACAAGCCTCCAGCAAATCAGTCGATTAACCATGACCTTTTAAAGAACCCGAAACCCAGAGACAATCAATATACATGTAATCTTCTGCCTCAATGGGATTCCAAGCCTTTTCTGCAGGGATATACTCGATAAAACACTTGCCACGTTCAACACTTTTTAGAAAAACAAGTCCATCATCAAAGCGCTCAGATAACCAAGTCTTTTTAGACGAGACTTGAGCATCTTTGTTGTTAAAAATAGCACAGCAAATATGCTCGTTTTCTAAATTATCTTTTGTCACTTGGATGTATTCCATAATCAATACCTCCTAATCACCCAAGAAAGCGTTATCACTCTTTGCTTTCATTGTAGCAAAATCAGATGATTATGACAAAAGAAAAACTAACCTTTGAATGGTTAGTTTCTTTTTTTCTTAGGGGCAGGTAATTCTTCGTACATGGCTTGCAGCAAGCGGCTGAGTAAAGCTTTGTCATCAAGTTGATCGACTAAAAGCATCTTTTTAGCCCCTTCGTAGGGAATCTCAAGACTTGCTTCTGGTAATAAAGCTGTAGCAGACTTAGTTAGTTTAATCAAAAAACGATTGTCATAAATCCCACCAATGACCTTACCACGGTAATAAAGGATGTATTCTCCCATCATTGAACGGTAGGAAATCTCTGGAATTTCTGAAAGTTGGTCCAATATAAAAGCTAAGTATTCTTTACTTGATGCCATATCGTTCACTCCTTAATCACAAACTCTCAAAAAGTTCTTTCACATATAAATCTGGCTGGTTAATCGCATATTGACCGTGAGCCAGACCAGCTTTGATTTCCAAGCGACTGTCTGGTAAAAGATCATGTAAATACCTTGCTGAAGCATGCATCTTTTTAGTTTCTTTTTCTCCCACAATAATGCGAACACGCGCTAACGAATTCTTCAAATTTTTCTTTACTTGATACAAGCTACTTGCTTTTATAAAAGCAATCAAATTTTGCTTAGAAAGTTTCACCGTGTCCCCATAATAATGTTCAAACAAATCAGCTCGAATGCCAAGGTAGCAAAATTGCATTTTTGCAAACCACTTCTTCTTAATCAAAGGAAAACTCATCGAAAATAGCGGAGCGACCAAACCTGCTGTCAATTTATCTGGAATAATGGCAGCACTCTCTACAATAGCGTACTGACAAATATCTTTTCGCAAAGCAAGCATTTCTAAAAGAATCTGACCACCAAGCGACAAACCAGCAATCAGAAAAACACACCATCCCCATCAGGTAAATGTCCACTATCATGGTAATAATCAGATCGTTTGCAATGCTAATGCATATCATATATACTCCAGTTCTCATCATATTTTCCCTATTTATAATGACATGTCCGAAATTTACCTTCTATCCAGAAAGTTGCTTCCACTGTATGAAATTTCAAAAGCCGAAATTTAGGATCATCAATTCCTTTGCTAAAAAATTTTCTGTCCGACTCCTGAAATACACTTTCTTGACACTCTCTGTCCTCAATAAATTCAACTTCACCTATCAATGTGACACTGTCCGATCCCTTGAAATAGCAGACACTTGCCTTTTTATTATTCTCAAAGTGAGTAGCTTTACCGTTAAGCTTAGAACGTTTTGATGTTACAAAATAAATATCTGTAAAACCATCATTCTTTGCCTTTGACATCAGACAGGTTCTTGGATAGCCCTTTTCATTGACGGATGTTAAAGTCGCAACTTCACAACTATTCAGCAATTCTTCTGCTTTTCCCTCAATTTCCCTTATTCTTTCTTTTTGAATTTCGCTTGCCTTTTTCTCCATAAACTATTTCTCACTTTCCTTTAGTTCGTATTTTGCTCTCTATACGCAGACTTGCCTCCACATGCATAATCCAATGTCTGGAAAAAGGCATCTGTACCAGACCTCTGACATCTTTTTCACACCAGTAATCAATCAGCCAGTATGCCCGTTCATCCGGGTTTACCACTTCTAAATTGCGCAGTCTGTTCTTATCTTTCTCGTCAAATTTCCGCTTCATATCGCGAAATGTTAGATTCTTCAATAAATCATTTGTACTTTTATGAACTTGCTCTATGTATTGATATAGCTGATCTAAATCAAGCTTCTTAGAAAAATCCACGAGCTGCTGCCCCTGTAGTTCATTCCCTGTTGTAATAATTGGTGATTTCGTATGTTCCCGGTAATCGTAAAGAAAGAAAATCTCCTCATCACTTTGAATCAGAGAATGAGCCACAATATCCTCTATTCGAAAAATATGCCACAGAGAATATGCAATAGTTTTGCTATGATACCCATTTGCTTTTGGAAAAGGCATCCTGCTAAAATCTTCTATAGAAAGCTCCCGTTTCATACGAAGTATCTCGTCCATCATCTTTCCACGAAGATCAATCAGCGTCTCAATCCCACTCGGAAATGTCTGTTCCTTTCGCAGCTGCTCCTGCATACGCTTATTTAATTCCGACCATTCCTTATTCATGTCCTATCCCAGCACTTTCTGATAATATACGGATTCCTCATCCCGATACATTTCCTCATATCCACACTTCGGATAAAAAGAATTCGTCCTTTGGTTCGAGACCAAAGTTTCCAATCGAAGGATATGGTTTTCGACATCTACTTTTTCAATTTGCTGCATGATTTCTTTCCCATATCCTTTGCGATATTGTAAAGCATCAACAAAAATCCGTCCTACATACACAATATCCGCATCTTTCTCATCCTCAAACATAAATAATAGCCCCACCAACAATGGCTTCATCCTTCATAAGTAAATATAAATTTCCATTTTTGCACATCTGTCTGTGCCATTTCATACAATCATAATCTGGTAGACCCGCAACTTCACTTGCTCCAACCTCAATATCTGTATCAGACGTTCCAGTGTTCCATCGTTTTCATTATCAATCACCCATTCACCAATGCTATCCGCCTGGATTATAGCTATGCATTTTGTCAAAATATCGAATTTACTCATCCTAATCCTCCTCAGTAACATCAATGCCAAATAGTCTCTGGAACTTATCAAAGTTATAAAGGTAAGAGTTATCGCCATCAAATCTTACTGGCTTATGGCCATTACTATATTCAAATTCCAACTCCCACTGTGTTCCATCAAGTACCATGTATCCGAAGCGTTTAGTTGTATAATGTCTTCGCCACTCACCGATATGAAGTTCCTTAAGTGCCCCAATGAAAGTATCCTTTATAAAGGGCTCTTTATTATCATCCAACAATACAAGTGGTTCTACATTTTCCCATAACTTTGTATAGGCTTTAAATTCTTCGGATAGCTCTACAATATAGGTGCTATAACCGCCAAAGTAACCACCAATGTTAAAGGTGATCTTGCATATTGCATTTATGTTCGTATCAAAATCGGCTGTCTTTTGTTCAGATTTTGATAGAGTATAAGTTCCACCAGCTTCAACATAGGTTTGTTTGGCTTTATCTAAATATTCACGGGCCCAATGAAGGCGAGTATCTTCACTTGGATGCATAACAGTTTTTATGTCACCATGTGGGTTTTCCATTGAATTTTTGAGGTGACCTATTTCCTGCTTAATGCCTCGGATGGCGGTCATTATTTCTTCTTTTGTTTATCCTTTGAGATACTCTTCATAGTAACTTTCCGGACTAATCATCATATTAGACCGCCTCCTTTATTCGTTCGATATTTTTATTTCATTGCCTTCAGGCAGTATAAAAGCCTGCTCAAACTTGACACCTAGCACATCAGTGATGGCTTTCAACTCATCCAAGGTTACAGTTTCTAGTTGTAATTTCTTATTGAAATTCTGTGGAGTCTGGTCAATACGTCTAGCAAGTTCAGAAACGCTTATATTCATTTGCTCACACAGTTCTTTAATCATTTCTGCCGTAGTCATACAGCACCTCCAAGTTTACGATAAAAATATCATAAACCCATTTGGTTGATAAGCATAATAGTTATTAAAATATTATTATTGTCAACAAGCAAAGAAAACCCACAACTCTACTGTAGAGTCATGGGCTATTTACTTCTGGTTTTCATATTTCAATTTCAATACCAGATTTGAAGGCTATGACGAAGTGGCCTTCATAGACTGTAACACTCTCGATCATCTTCCTTACAAGCTTATCATCGTACTCTAAGGTACGAAATTTATTCTTGCGGATAAATTCAATCAGCTCATTGATTCGCTCGTTCTCGCTACTGAGGGAGGCATCTTCTACTAAGAGGATCTGTCGCTTGTCTCTCAGCTCATCAATCTCATCTGCTATGCTTAATCATTAGACTCAGAGTATCTACAGTCTAGCATAGATGAAAAGGTAGCGCTGATGAGCTCTTTCTTCTTTCGGCGCACGGCGAAAAAACCGAGTGCCTCCTGTAGGATCTCATTGGAATGTTTGAGTTACTCATTTTCTTTTTCCAGCACCAAAATACGCTGCTCTTTGTTATCCGCAGATATTCTTTTATGGCCACTGCCAACATAAGTATCTGCTCCATATTTTTTTCGCTGATTTCTCCAAGTGGAATAGTATAGTAAGGAATTCCAGTTGATTTGCAACTGCTTTTACGCCGATTTTATCAAAAAGTTTAACGGCCTGTTCTTTAAATGGTTTTTCATATTGCATGTTGTTCTCACCTTTCTATGTGCTTTGATAATAACATATATTTGGTGAGTTTCATGACTCTACTTTAATGTTAGCACTCCACTAGTGAGCTCTACCGAAAAGCAATAAGTAAATATGGCATTCTCCAAAGTATGAATAGTGTAGGTGGCAGATGCCATTATAATGCACAATGCGAAAGCATGTGGGCAAGACTGAAAGAGAAACTTCTCTATAATCGCTATGATACCACTAAAATGAAAGTTGAATCTGTTAAAACTCTCATCAGGAGATATTTCATCAGCTATTGGATTAACAGGAGAATCTGCTCTACCAACTGAGGGTTACCTCCTATGGTTAAGAGACATCTGTACTATATCTCATCACAGGGTGTTGCGTAGATAAAACATCCTTGAGTCAAAAGTATAAAGAGATATTAACAATGGCATTCTGAACTGATTTCATTTATTTTTCTGTATAAATTTTGTATTTCTAACCCGAGACATCTTAAAGCTTACCACTATCATTTAGTGAAAGTAATTCTTCTGGAAACGGCTCGAATATAGTTTGTCCTAACAAGTATTCAATATTATATTTTATAGAGTAAACTTTTAAAATACTCGCTATGGCAGATTTGTCGATCTTTCCATCTCTGTATTTTTCCATTAATTGTAAGATAAACACTTTTTCTTCTTTGCTCACGAATTTTGAAAAATACCCAAATATATGTTGATAAGCATTAATGTAATTCTTTTTAGAAGGTAGGTTCGAAAATAATTTTACCATTTCATTAAAGTAATTATCTAACACTATATTTGTTTCTAATTTTTCATGATTTGCAACAATAGATCGGAAGAGCGTCGTGTAGGGAAAGAGTGTAGATCTCG
>OGJZ01001376.1_pt1 | contig 22697 bp, 23 predicted proteins | sample 1572321 | NCBI WGS metagenome assembly OGJZ01 (sample SAMEA2582086, study PRJEB24529) | metagenome | biome: Human gut stool | place: China | collected 2011 | reverse complement strand
ATATTGGAGAAATTGAGTGTTTCGAGGCTTCTAACAGTATATTGGTGGAAGTCACAATGTCTGAAGGGCGTCAGCAGACAATGATGGAAGTATGGCCTATTGCGAGACATTTAAAGGAGCTTAGAGAAAAATATGAATGTGAAAATTTCCAATGTGTGTTTCTGGCACCAAGTATATTTGTTGATTCTGAGAATCAGATAGACTGGGTTAAGGATAAAAAGCAGCTTGTTATTCGTCCATACAAGATTGTAGATTTTATTAACTATCTGGATACAGCAGCATCTTTATATCAGATTGTATAAGGTTACTAAAAACAATATAAGAAAACTATAGAAAAGCACCTTCTTGTTTGGAAATTTGTTTAAATTCTCGTATTATCGAATTCATTTTTAAACTAATAGTAATAATATGAGAAAAGACGGATTTACCGTATGCGCAAAACATTATATTAAGTGTTTGCGGCAAGAAGGGCGTTATGCCACTGCGCATGTTTATGAAAGTGCGCTTCGCTCTTTCACTATGTTTTGTGGCACTGCGGGTGTATCATTCAGACAGATCACCCGTGGAAATTTAAAGAGGTATAGCAGCTATCTTATGGATTGCCATTTGAGGCTTAATACCATTTCTACCTATATGCGGATGTTGCGCTGCATATACAATAGGGGAGTAGATATGCATCAGACCCCATACGTTCATCGTATGTTTCGTGATGTGTTCACCGGGATAGACACTCGTCAGAAGAAAGCTATTCCTATAAACGAGCTTCATACGTTACTCAACGAAGACCCGCAATCTGATAAGCTGCGTCGGACACAAGCCATTGCCAACTTATTGTTTTTATTTTGCGGAATGCCTTTTGTTGATCTTGCCTATTTGGAAAAGTCAAATTTGGAAGGGAATATGTTGAAGTACAACCGTGCCAAAACCGGTATTCCTATGAACGTAGAAATATTGGATTCGGCAGCAACTATCATTTCACAACTTCGCAATAAGCATACAACAGTTCTTCCCGAACATCCGGATTATCTGTTTTACATATTGAGTGGAAAGAATAAGAGGAGTGATGAGGCGGGTTATAAAGAATACCAATCTGCTTTACGTTGTTTCAATAATGATTTGAAGAGTTTAGCCAGAAAGTTATGTATTCGCTCCTCTGTAACCTCTTATACATTCCGTCATTCATGGGCTACTACGGCAAAATATCGTGGAGTTCCTATCGAAATGATAAGTGAATCATTGGGACACAAATCTATCAAAACAACACAAATCTATTTAAAAGGCTTCGAACTGTCAGAAAGAACTAAAGTAAATCGGTTGAATTATTCTTACGTGATGAACTTCAAGACTATCTAGTTGTATGTGTGTAAACTGTTGATAAATAGTATGCTTAGATGAATGTTACTTTAAAGGTAACGGAAATATTTCGATGCAAATATAGGTAAAAATATTAATAGCATACAAGTAAACTTTCCTTTTTTTCCTTTTTCTCTTGAAATATGCGATAAAAAAGCTGCTGAACATGAAAATATGAATTTCATGCTCAATGGATTTTATTGCCTGAATCCGAATGATTTCTGCATTGAATATCAGACATTCCCCGGTTTTACGTCCTCCTTGTTAGTATAATTTCCTTTTTCATTGCTGTCATGTCTCCTATGTGTATGATCCGTTACCTTTAAAGTAACGGATAAAATTGGGGTAAAAAAATATGATTTTTCAAGAAAAGAAGTCAGTCAATGCCGGGCCTAGTTGTGGGACAGGGGAAGGCGTAGCACACTCAAAACGTTGGTATGTCGCTCTCGTTCGTATGCATCACGAGAAGAAGGTATCCGAACGTTTATCCAAAATGGGAATTGATTCTTTTGTTCCCGTTCAGCAACAGATTCATCAATGGAGCGACCGTCGTAAGGCAGTCAATACTGTATTGCTTCCGATGATGGTATTTGTACATGCTGATCCTAAAGAACGCAAGGAAGTTCTAAGTTTTTCCACGGTCAGCCGTTATATGGTGATGCGTGGTGAAAGCACTCCTGCCGTTATTCCCGATGAGCAGATGGCTCGTTTTCGTTTCATGCTCGATTATTCCGACGAAGCAATTTGTATGAACAGTTCTCCTTTGGCACGTGGTGAGAAAGTCCGTGTCATCAAAGGCCCTCTCAGAGGTCTTGTCGGCGAACTCGTCACGATAGGGGGCAAGAGCAAAATCGCCGTCCGTTTAAATATGCTTGGCTGTGCTTGCGTGGACATGCCAATCGGTTATGTGGAATCTACAAAAAACACCAATGACACTATCTAAAAAGATTACTGCGTTTCTATTCATTCTAATGTTAGGGGTTTCCTCTCCTTTGCTGGCTCAAAGCATGAGTGATTCCCAAGTCCTTGAATATGTGAAAGATGGCATCAAGCAAGGAAAAGAACAAAAACAACTAGCCTCGGAACTAGCCCGCAAAGGTGTGACCAAGGAACAGGCGATGCGTGTGAAACAGTTGTATGAACGTCAGAACAATGTAAATACTTCCAATGCCACCGGCACTGATATTAATGAGTCGCGTCTGCGTGAAGAAACGAAAGAAAATACTTCCGACATGCAGGAAGACCACCCGAGCACACAAGACCTCGACCGTGGCAACCAAGTTTTCGGCAGAAATATCTTCAATACCCGAAACCTGACTTTTGAACCTAGTGTGAACATCGCCACTCCCTTGAACTACCGTCTCGGCCCGGGTGACGAAGTGATTATCGACATATGGGGAGCGAGCCAGAATACTATCCGCCAGCAGATTTCCCCTGATGGCACCATCAACATTCAGAAAATCGGCCCTGTCAACCTGAACGGTATGACCATCACCGAAGCCAACGACTATCTCAAGAAAACTTTAAATAAGATATACAACGGCCTTAACAGCGCCAGCGACCCTACCTCGGATATCCGTCTGACTCTGGGTAGCATACGTACGATTCAAATCAACGTGATGGGCGAAGTTGTACAACCGGGCACGTATTCCCTTTCTTCTTTTGCCACTGTATTTCATGCACTTTACCGTGCCGGCGGAGTCAGTGACATAGGAAGCCTTCGCAATGTCCAACTGGTCAGAAACGGTAAGAACATCGCCACAATTGATGTCTACCAATTCATACTGAAAGGAAACATTCAGGACGATATTCGTCTCCAGGAAGGTGACGTTGTCATCGTCCCCGCCTACGAAGTATTGGTAAAGATCGACGGAAAAGTGAAACGCTCCATGCGTTTCGAAATGAAAAAAGACGAATCCTTATCTACCCTTCTCAGCTATGCCGGTGGTTTCGAAGCGGATGCCTACACCCGTTCACTGCGTGTAGTACGTCAGAATGGTCAGGAGTACGAAGTAAATACAGTCAAAGACTTGGATTACAGCGTCTATAAAATGCGAAACGGTGATGTCGTTACAGCCGAAGCCATCCTTAACCGTTTCATTAACAAACTCGAAATCCGTGGTGCAGTCTATCGCCCGGGAATTTATGAATTGAACGGTAAACTGAATACAATCCGCGAACTCGTCAACGAATCACAAGGTCTTACGGGTGATGCGTTCCTGAACCGTGCCGTCCTTTACCGCCAACGCGAAGACCTGACCAGTGAAGTTATCCCGGTAGACATCAAAGCCATAATGGATGGTACTTCCCCCAATATCATCCTAATGAAGAATGACATCCTCTATATCCCAAGTATCCACGACTTGGAAGATAAAGGTGATGTTGTCATCCACGGTGAAGTAGCCAAGCCGGATTCTTATCCCTACGCTGATAATATGACTCTTGAAGACCTTATCATCCAGGCAGGTGGTTTGCGTGAAGCAGCTTCGGTTGTCCGTGTGGATGTATCCCGCAGAATCAAGAACCCCCGAAGTACGGTAGACAACGATACAATTGGTCAGATATATACTTTTTCTTTGAAAGAGGGATTTGTGGTGGATGGGAAGCCGGGATTTGTACTCCAACCTTATGATGAGGTTTATGTACGTCGAAGTCCCGGCTATCAGCCGCAACAAAATGTAGCTATTGAAGGTGAAATCCTTTTCGGTGGTTCTTATGCTATGACTAGCCGTGAAGAACGCCTTTCGGATTTAATCAACAAAGCCGGTGGTGCAACGAACTACGCTTACCTACGTGGTGCAAAACTGACTCGTGTAGCCAACGCCAGCGAAAAGAAACGTATGGGTGATGTGATTCGTCTAATGAGCAGGCAACTTGGAGAAGCTATGATTGATTCTTTAGGTATCCGCGTGGAGAATACATTTACAGTCGGCATTGATTTGGAAAAAGCATTGGCTAAACCGGGAAGTACGGCGGATCTTGTATTACGTGAAGGCGATGTTGTTTCTATTCCGAAGAACAATAATACAATAACTATTAATGGTGCTGTAATGGTTCCGAATACTGTTTCCTATATAGAAGGTAAGAACATAAATTACTACATAAACCAATCCGGTGGTTATTCTGAAAATGCGAAGAAGAGTAAGAAGTTCATAGTTTATATGAATGGTCAGGTCACCAAAGTGAAAGGTAGTGGTAAGAAGCAGATAGAGCCGGGATGTGAGATTATTGTGCCTAGTAAAGCTAAGAAGAAAGCGAATATCAGTAATATCTTAGGATTTGCGACTACATTTAGTACTTTGGGGGTGATGGTTGCGTCTATTGCCAATCTGATTAAGAAATAATAATTATGCCAGAACAATCATTGCAAAAGAAGCCGAAAGAGTTGGAGATTGATATGCTGGATATTATTCGTAAAATAATAGCTATTCGTAAGAACCTTTATAAAGCTGCCGTTGTGGGTTTACTGATTGGTGTTATTGTAGGGGTAAGTATTCCTAAACAATATACAGTAAGGGTTACTCTTTCGCCAGAAATGGGAGGTGAGAAAGGAAATAGTGGAATAGTTGGGGTAGCCGCATCTTTTCTAGGAAGTGGAGTTGGTGTAAAGAGTGGCACTGATGCATTAAATGCATCTTTATCATCCGATATAGTATCTTCTACTCCTTTTTTGTTAGAGTTATTGAATATGGAAGTTGTTGTCAACGAAGGCGAAACAAAAATGCTTTCTAACTATTTAATGACAGAATCCTCTCCTTGGTGGAACTTTATAATAGGTTTGCCAGGAATCATTAATAGCCAGTTGAAATCTTGGTTTACTAATGAAGAAATATCTTCTAAAGAGAAAGTTCAAGGCGGATTAATAATCTTAACAAAGGATGAAAATGCTCAGATTGCTGCATTGAAGAAAAAGATTGCAGCTACAGTTGATAAAAAAACTGCAATCACTAGTGTAACTGTTACTTTACAAGATCCTAAAGTTGCTGCGATTGTTGCAGATTCCGTAGTTCATCGTTTGCAAGAATATATTATTTCATACCGGACTTCAAAAGCAATAGAAGATTGTGCTTATTTGGAAAAGCTATTTGAGGAGCGAAAGCAAGAATATTATGTAGCTCAAAAAAAATATGCAGATTATGTGGATACACATGATAATTTAATTCTTCAAAGTGTACGTGCGGAACAGGAGCGATTACAAAATGATATGAACTTGTTTTATCAGGTTTATAGTCAGGTTGCTAATCAATTGCAAGTAGCTAGGGCTAAAGTACAAGAAGAGAAGCCCGTTTTTGCAATAGTGGAACCAGCAGTTGTGCCTATTGAATCTTCAAGTATGAGAAGGAGTATTTATATATTTCTATTTGTATTTCTATCTGTTTGCGGTACTATTGGTTGGTTGTTATTAGGTAAGGCGTTAGTGAGTGTTTTCAAGAATGAAGTTAAGCTGTAAAGATTATATTTATTATAGTTTTTATATTACACAGTATAAATGATATCAGTCATATCCGAAAACAATAAGCGAATTGCGAAGAATACAGCCTTGCTTTATATAAGAATGCTCTTGATTATGTCTGTAACTTTGTATACTTCGCGTGTAGTGTTACAGGTTTTAGGCGTTGAAGATTTTGGTATTTATAATGTGGTCGGTGGAATTGTTGCTATGTTTTCTTTTATTAATGCATCAATGAGTGGAGCTACAGCACGTTTTTTGATGTATGAAATGGGGGAGAATAATAAGAATAAGTTAAGAATCATCTTCAACTCTGCATTATTAATTCATATATCTATTGCATTATTAATAATTTTGATAGCAGAAACTGTTGGACTTTGGTTTCTGAACACACGACTTGTAATACCTGCCGACAGAATGAATGCAGCGATATGGGTATATCAATTTTCCATACTTTCCACAGTTGTGTCGGTCACACAAGTACCATATAATGCATGTATAATAGCGCATGAGAAGATGGATGTATATGCGTATGTAGAAATATTGAATGTCATACTTAAATTGCTGATAGTTTTTCTGTTGGTTGCAGGAGACTTTGATAAATTGATCTTTTACGCATTACTGATCTTTCTCGTTTCGACTGTAATCGCATGCATTTATCGTTTATATTGTGTTCGTCATTTTGACGAAAGTAAGTTACTCCACCAATGGCATTTTGAAAATATTAAGCCCATGCTTTCTTTTTCCGGTTGGGACTTATATGGTAATATGTCGACAGTAGCCCGTACACAAGGTATCAATATGTTACTTAATATGTTTTTCGGGCCACTGTTGAATGCTGCAAGTGGAATAGCCGGTCAAGTGCAGGGGGCTGTAATGAGTTTTGCAGGAAATGTTGTTATAGCCGTTAAGCCTCAAATAATAAAAAGTTATGCTGCTGGAGAATATTCACGTATGGTTAGTTTGGTAATGAATGCTTCAAAATTAACATTTCTATTGTTATTATTGTTGTCGTTGCCATTAATTGTAGAAATGCATTTTGTTTTATCATTATGGTTAAAGACTGTGCCTGAATATACTGTGCAATTTTGCGTGTGTACATTGCTATTCAATTTTTTTGCAACGATGTCTGTTGTAGTTGTAACTGCAGCCCATGCAACTGGAAAGGTCAAACGACCCAGTTTGATAAATGGCACGTTATATTTATCAGTAATTCCAGTTTCTTATGTAGCCTTTAAATTTGGATTATCTCCTGTGACATCTTATATATTTAATATAATAGCAGTTATAATCGGTCTTTTATCTAATGTATGGACAATACATAAATATATACCGGTATTTTCTTTTAAGAATTATATATATACTGTTTTTACACGCTGTATGGCTGTTTTTTTAGCTTCATCGGGCTTGGTATGGTGGCTGAAAGGAATTATTCATGAAGAAGGTTTCTTTCGTTTTATTATTATATCCATTGTTTCAACGATAGTTGTTGTTTTATTGGGCTTTTATGTTGTATTGAATAAATCGATGAGAATCATGATCGTTCAATATATCAAAAATAAAATATGCAAAAAGGTTTAGTCAGTATTATAACCCCCTGTTACAATACGGGAGAGATTATTCATCGTTTGCTAGATTCCATACTCGAGCAAGATTATCCTTTTATAGAAATGCTTGTGGTAGATGACGGTTCTACGGATAATTCGAAAAAAGTAATACTTTCTTATGTCTCTATTTTTGAGAAACGGGGATACAGTCTTGAATATTATTATCAAAGTAATCAAGGACAATCGGCAGCTATAAATAATGCTTTGAAATGGGTGAAAGGAGAATTTCTGGCATGGCCTGATAGTGACGATTTTTATAATAGACCAGATGCTATTTCTTCTTTTGTAAATAAATTCAATGAATTGGACGATGAATACGGTGCAGTTCGGTGCTTTCCAACTTATATAGATGAAAGAAAAATGACAGGAAGAGTTCGAACTGATGGAGTTGATTTGGGAGATGACCAATTTTATAATTGTCTTTATAGTCAAAAGTTTATGTGGGGAGCTGGAAATTATATGATTAAGTCATGTGCCTTAGACAAAGTAAATCCATCCCGTAAAATTTATGTTAGTAAGGATGCTGGGCAAAATTGGCAAATATTCTTACCATTACTTTTCTCTTTCAAATGCTATACCTTGGCAAATTCCTATTTCTGTGTTTTAGAGCGTTCAGAATCTCATTCACGCGGTCAATATAAAAGCTATAATCAGGAGATATCGAAAATTTCTTCTTACGAAAATACAATTCTATATACTCTAGATAGGATAAATGATTTGTGTGATTCAGAAAAAGAAAGATTAAAAGAGATTATACGTGTTAAGTACTTACGCGAAAGGTTGAGGGTCAGTCTTAAATATTGTAATCAAAAGAATATTGATTTTTTTTTGCAAAAACTATCTGTTTCTGACAAGTTAACTTTTAAAGAACATTTGTTGAGGATAGTAATCAAAATTCCTTGGTTGTATATGGTTTTGAGAAATCTAGTTTTGAAAGTAAAACAGGTGCTGAAATGATAGTTTTGACTAAAAAAGAAGATTGTTGTGGATGTAATGCGTGTGCTCAGGTTTGCCCTAAGAATTGTATTGTAATGCAAGAGGATCGAGAAGGATTCTTGTATCCTCATATTGATCAATGTATTTGCATAAATTGTGGACTATGCGAAAAAGTATGTCCTGTAATTAATCAAGGGAGATCGAGACAGCCGCTTGCGGTTTTTGCTGCAAAAAATCCCAATGAGAAAACGCGTTTATTGAGTTCTTCAGGAGGGATTTTTTCATTGCTTTCAGAATATATATTGGAAAAAAATGGAGTTGTATTTGGCGCACGTTTTGATGATAAATGGCAGGTAGTACATGACTATACAGAAACGAAAGAAGGGTTGAGTGTATTTCGTGGAAGTAAATATGTGCAAAGTCATATAGGTAATAGCTATACACAAGTAAAGCATTTTTTAGAACAAGGGCGTTTAGTTCTTTTTTCCGGTACTCCTTGTCAGATAGCCGGACTAAGAAGATATCTATTTAAAGATTATAAGAATCTTGTGACGTTAGATATTATTTGTCATGGTGTTCCGAGTCCGAAGGTTTGGCAAATTTACTTAGACGAAAAAGTAGCGAGTGAGAGTAGAAAGAAAATATTGTTAGCTAATGGTATTTATGATAAGAAACATATAAGTAATATTTTCTTTAGAGATAAATGCTCAGGTTGGAAAAAGTTCAGCTTTGTTCTTGCTATAACTCTAGCTGATTCCATTGAAAAGAAGAAACAAGTTTTACTTTCAGATGTATTTTCCGAAAATATTTATATGAAAGGTTTTCTTAGTGACTTATATTTACGTCCTTCTTGCTATAACTGTCCTAGTAAATGTGGTAAGAGTGAAAGTGATATAACATTGGGTGATTTTTGGGGGATACGAAAAATACTACCGTATTATGATGATGATAAGGGTGTTAGTGCAATATTGATTTATAATTCGGAGCTTTTGAAAAAGGTAAAAGGAATTTTATTGAAAAATTCTCATAAGGTAACTTATCAAGAAGTGCTTATTGAAAATTCACCATTGGAAAAGTCTCCGCACGCACATTCTAATAGAGATTATTTCTTTTCATTGTTGGAGAAATATAGTGTTAACAGAGCTATAAATGAAGCATTGAGAAAAGGAAGGTGGAATAGGCTGATGCACAGAGTTATTAATAAGATGAAAAAACTAATGATGAAATTGAATTAGAGATGTACTATAATGAAAGAAAATAGAAAATTCAGTTTTGCATGAAGAAAATTTGTATATTGACCCAACCTCTTCATACTAATTATGGTGGATTGCTTCAGACTTATGCATTGCAAACAGTGTTGAAGCGGATGGGGCATGAAGTATGGACGGAGGATAGAAAATGGAAGCGTCCTTTAATTGTTAAATTGAAACAGTGGATTGCACGTCTGATAAAGTATAAAGGGCTTTATTATTCTACAGATAAACAAGAACAGATTATTGCTCAGAAAACTATCCCGTTTATTCATAAATATATATCAACTACAGAACCTATTTATTCAAATACAAAAAAGGAATTCAATAAGTATCACTTCGATGTTTATATAGTAGGTAGCGATCAAGTTTGGCGTCCTATATATTCTTATTGTTTGTCTAATTACTTTTTGGATTTTACAGTTGGTCAGCAAGTGAAACGTATAGCTTATGCAGCTTCTTTTGGCACTTCTGATTGGGAGTTTACTGAGGAACAGACAAGGAAATGTGCTGCTTTAGCTAAGCAATTTGATAAAATTTCCGTTCGTGAAGATAGTGGAGTTATGTTGTGCAAAAAGTACTTAGGTGTTGATGCTATCCATTTGTTAGACCCAACGATGCTTTTGAATAAAGAAGATTATATTCGTTTGGTTGAACAAGAGAAGACACCTACTTTTAGAGAGAAATTAATGACGTATGTGTTGGATCAGTCAAAAGAGAAGCAAGCCATTGTTCGGAAAGTTTCTCAAACTTTAGGCTTGTCTCCCAATCCTGTGATGCCGGACATGAATTTTAGTCAGGTTGGAAAAAAATATATTAATCAATGTGTTTTTCCTCCTGTGACAGATTGGTTGCGTGGATTTATGGATTCAGAATTTGTTGTTACGGATTCTTTTCATGGTACGGTTTTCTCGATTCTTTTTAATAAGCCTTTTATTGTGATGGCAAATAGTGAGCGTGGTACGGCCCGACTTACTTCCTTACTAAAGAAATTTGAGTTGGAAGAACGCTGGGTACATTCGTTGGAAGATGTAACAGATAAAATTTTGCATGGCTCAGTGGATTTTGAGAAGGCGAATGAAATCTTGGGTCGTGAGAGAGAGAAGGCGAATAAATTTCTAATAGATTCATTGAATATATAGACTCTGAGTTTTATTTATGGATATACTAGTAAGTGTTATAGTTCCAGTTTATAATGTTGCTCCTTTCTTAAAAAAATGTATTGATTCTATAATAGTACAATCTTTTGTAGATTTTGAACTATTGCTGATTGATGATGGTAGCAAAGATGAGAGTGCGAATATTTGTGATGAATATGCATTAAAAGATAATCGGATTCACGTAGTTCACCAGGTTAATGCAGGAGTTACTGCTGCGAGACGAAAGGGAGTAGAAGTAGCAAGGGGCAATTGGCTATGCTTTGTAGACGGCGATGATATGCTACCTAAAGATGCTTTATTAGATTTGTATAATAATAGATCGGATGTGATTGATATCGTTATAGGGAGTCAAATTTATATGGTAGATGAGCAGGGAAATATGATTCGTAAAATCTGTGCGCAAGGTTCTGCCAATAATTGGAATAATATTGATTTCTTAAAAGCCTTGTTGGAAGGTAGAACCCCTTTGTCTGTATGTGGTAAACTTTATCGTAGGAGTTTGTTTGATTCTTTAGTATTCGACTTACCAAAGTCAATGCCTTATGGTGAAGACTATATAATGAATGTCCGATTAGCTGTTAAAGTACAAAAAGTGAGAGCTATTGATAAACATGTGTATAATTATGTACAACATGGAAATAGTTGTATGCATACATTTCAGAATACTTGGGAATATGCCAAAAGAATGAATGGTTATCTTTTGCAGCCGATTAGGGCATATGGTTTAGAAGAAATATGTAAGAAAAGTATTTTTCATGCACATATTCATATGTTATTGGAAGTTTTGATTGATAATGATCCCGGATTATCCCCCAAAGACCCTTTTTTGATGGAGATAAAAGAATATGCCAAAACAATAAATTTGAGTTTGAGGGAGTGGTTGGTTTTGCAAATGGTTGCTTGCCCCTTTCGTTTGAGATGTTTTATTATAGAGACGGCGAGGAAACTAAGTCGGTTATTCCGTAATCTGCTAAGGTGGCATAATTAATGTGGTGTATGATTAGTAATGCCATTCCATTTTTATTATTTATATTATTTTTCTATGTATTGTCATTCATTGATACCTTTTCGCTTAAGGTAAATAATGATATTAAAATACAATTTCTTCTTTTCTCTTTATGTTTGCTTGTTATATTTGCTGGCGGAAGATGGAGTTCTCTAGAAGTGGGATATGATGTAGGTATATTCGATTATGGTACTTATAAAAATATATATAATTCTCCATTGAATATTTTTAGTTTTCTCTCAGATTATAAAGATTCAAGTTGGGAAATTAGAGGTCAAGAAATAGGTTATGTATTTTATTCATCATTATGCTATCATTTATTTGGAAGTAATTTTAACATCTATCTGTTGTTTACTAATTTTCTATTAATAGTATTGTTTTATAAGAGTTTGAAATATAATGAAATAAGGACAGGGTTGTTCTTTATATTGTTTTTTTTCGCAGCACGTCTATATTTGCAATATAATTTTATTCTTTTACGGCAATCCATAGCTATGACTATAGTATGGGTGTGGGCATTTCCTTTTCTTTTGAAAGAAGAAAAAATAAAATTTTGTTTTTTTATTTGTTTGGCTGCAGTCTTTCATTATACAGCATTAATTGCATTGTTGGCATTAGTAATGAATCGTAATCTGAACATAAAATATATTATAATTGCTATTTGTTTTTTCTTTGTCTTAAGTATAACTAAAGTTGTAGATAAAATCCTTTTATTAGTAATAGAAAGGTGTTTATCTGTATTGGGTTCATCTGAGGGTATTGGAGAGAAATTATCTAAATATCTATTGGAAAGTGAGGACGGTGAATTTAGAGGTTTGAATTTGTTGACATTTATCGAAGCTGTTCCATTCATATATATTGTTAGGGAGTATAAAAGTATTCTTTTTAGTTCATTTATTGGAAGATTTTATACTAATATGTTTTATATATTTATTCTTTTATTGGCTATTACAATGAATTTTGGCTTTTTGACTAGAATGTGCCAATATTTTATTTTCTCTTATTTCTTTTTATTCTCTTTCTTTATTAAAAATGCAAAGTCAATTGCTGAGCGGAGAACAATGTTGTTTCTCTTTTCCAATTATCTACTGATATATTCTGTACGTTATATTTTTATTTGGTTTTATTCCACTGAATATTCATTTTTCCTATTTAAATTATAAATGAAAATCGCCTATATTCTCCCCTCCTTAAGGAATCAGGGGCCAGTAATAGTTGTAAAAAATATAGTGGATTATTTAGTAGAGTGGGGCGTTGAGATAGATGTCTTTTACTTTGATGATTTTCCATCTGCTATGTATTTCAACTGTCCTGTGAAAAAAATATCAATGAAAACCTGTATTGATTTTGAACAGTATGATATTGTTCATAGTCATTGTTTGCGTCCTGATATATATGTTGCTAAATGGAAGAAAAAACTTAATAGGGCAAAATTGGTATCTACTCTTCATCAAGATACTTATCGTACTTTTCGGTATCAATACAATTTTATTATGTCGTATATTCTTACGAAATATTGGTGCTTTATACAGTCTAAATTTGATGCAATAGTAAGTATATCAGAACAGCTGAGAAGAACATATAGAGGATGTATAAAAGCTCCGATAGCTACAATTTATAATGGGTGCGTAATTAATATGGATGGAGAAGGAGATGACGAAATTATAAGAAGTATATTGGAAAAGAAAAAAGAATATAAGATATTAGGTACATATGCATTTGTTACTTCCAGGAAAGGGCTAGATCAGATAATTAAAGTATTGCCGTATTTGCAGGAATATGTATTTATTATAATTGGTGAAGGACCTGATATAAAAGAGTTAAAGTTGTTGTCTCAGAAATTACATATATCCGATAGGGTTATATTTTTCTCTTATCAGAGGAATCCGTGTAATTATCTACCTTATTTTGATGTGTATGTTATGCCTTCATATTCAGAAGGATTTGGATTAGCGATGGTAGAGGCAGCTTTGGCTAAAAGAGCAATAGTTTGCTCGGATATACCTTCTTTTCATGAGATATTTGGGAATGATGAGGCGTGTTTCTTTACATTGAAAGATATAAAGTCTTTAAGAAAGGCCATTATAAATGCCTATGAAAATAGAAATATCATGGGGGAAATGGCTTATAGACGGGTTTATAATCATTTTACTACTCAAAGAATGGCGGAGAATCATTTGATTTATTATAAAGAACTTTTAAGGATATAAATGATTTTATTCCAATCTTGAATTGGAATATGAAGTTCTCTTTTTTCTTTTCTGTAAGATGGATTTTTTGTGATTAGATATATAATTATATAATATTAGTAGTAGATGATTACAGCTTCAATAGTTTCTTATCATCACCATCCAAGTGAGATAAGGAAAATTATAAACTGTGTTTTGGCAGCACCAGTTGATAAACTTTTTATCATTGATCATTCGTCAAATGATCGATTACGTGAATTGGAAGGAGTCTCGAAAAGAGTACGCTATATTCATAGCATTAATCGTGGATATGGTGCGGGACATAATATTGCTATTCGTGAAGCGATAGAATTAGGAGCAACTTATCATGTAGTGGTGAATCCTGATATATATTTTGAGAATGGAGTATTAGAAAGATTAGCTGAATATATGGATAACAATAAAGATGTTGGACAGATTATGCCTAAGGTATATTATCCGAATGGAGATTTACAGTATTTATGCAAATTGATACCTACTCCCTTGGATTTGATTTTTAAGCGGTTTTTGCCATACTTTATAATAAAAAAGCGAATTTATAAGTTTCAGTTGCGTTTCACTGGTTATGACAGGATTATGAATGTGCCTTATTTATCGGGGTGTTTTATGTTTTTTAGAATATCTGTTTTGCAAGAAATAGGTTTGTTTGACGAGCGTTTTTTTATGTATCCAGAAGATATAGATATAACTCGTCGAATTCATGAAAAATATAAAACGATTTTCTTTCCAGATGTATTTATTATTCATGCTCATGCGGCGGCTTCAAAAAAAAATTTTAAAATGCTAAAGGTACATATTTTAAATATGGTTAAATATTTTAGTAAATGGGGATGGTTTTTTGATTCAAGAAGAAAGAAAATCAATAAAAAAGTTTTGAAAGATTTGGAAGATATGAATGATAATAACAGTTTATAAACTACTTGGGGTAGTAAACAAATATTACTAATTATTTTTTCTAATTATTATGGGGTATAGTGAGGAATTCATTCCGGACGGAATGAATGCTTTTGAGCGTAATGTAAAGCGAATTGGGGACTGCATAGTTGCAGCAGTTTTAATGGTTGTTTTTTCTCCGCTATTTTTAATATGTTATATAGCAGTGAAACGGGAGGATGGTGGCCCGGCTATATTCAAGCAAGAACGTATTGGGCGTTTCGGTCGGCCGTTTAATATCTATAAGTTTCGCAGTATGCGATTGGATGCAGAGTCGGCAGGCCCCAGACTTTATGCCGGAGGAAGAGATAGGCGACTAACAGATATTGGAAAATTTCTTCGTGAACATCATTTGGATGAACTACCGCAGCTATGGAACGTTTTCTGTGGAGATATGGCTTTCATCGGGCCTCGTCCGGAACGGAAGTTTTATATTGATCAAATTATAAAGCACGATCCGCGTTATCAATACTTGTATCAGATTCGGCCGGGAGTAACCTCTTATGCTACCTTGTATAATGGCTATACGGATACAATGGATAAGATGTTGCGGCGTTTGCGGTACGATCTGTTCTATTTGCAACATCGTTCCTGGTGGTTTGATTTTAAGATATTGGTAAAGACTTTCTTGAACATCTGTTTTGGCAAGAAGTTTTAGATATATAAAGCAATTAGGAAAATAAAAAGATATAAAGTAATGTTGAGGTGTAATCAACACTAAGAATGTTTGTATGTGAGATGAAAAAATGTAGGTCCCTAGCTTCATGCCGTAAAAAGCATGATTCTCCTACATTGTAGATTAGAAATTGTACGACGGTACATTTCTAATTTGCGCCCTGCCATCGGAGGCTAAAGCCGATGTGAATTTCCCACTATATCAACTGTCTGTGAAGATCGTTGATATATTTTTTATACCCCCTTGCTGTGTGGAATAATAATGAATGTATTCTTTAGCTGGTTGTCTGAAATTTTGTATCTTTATAGCTGTAAATCAAGCATAAAGAAACGATGGGACATCCTGATTTTGTGGTGAAATGTTATAATAAACAAGAGCTGGCTCAAATGTATTTTCCCGATTTAAGCATTCGTGCTTCAGTCAATAAATTGCGGCGTTGGATGCGGAGATGCCAGCCGTTGATGGATGAAATTCTGTCTACGGATTTTCATCCGAAGACAAAGGCGTTTTCTGTGAGGGAAGTACGGCTAATCACTTATTATTTGGGAAGACCGGGAGATTTGTAGTAATATAAATTTCAGTATACGCTTATTTATTAGTATAAGAATGTAGTTCATAAGGAAAAAGAAGGTTTTATGGAGATATTTTGGCTTTTCTATAGAAAAGAAGTAACTTTTTACTAAAAATAAGATCTATGGCTATAACAATAAAAAGTATTCCAGTTTTGGAAGGAGGGACGGCGGAGGAATTTATCCGTCGTGCGGAAAAGAATGCTTCTAAAGCGACTCCGGTCTTGTCCACAAAATCCAAGAAACGGCTTCAGACTGTTCTAGAAAAATCTAAAACGTTTAAGTTTTAGGAATATGGAGACTGATTTTTCACTTTATGATAATTGTGCTATGCTTTTGTATAACAAAGAAGTTAGAGAGAATTGCGTGCCTTTTAATTGTGGAGAATCAGATTTGGATGATTTTTTTCTGAATGATACAGAATTGTATGCAGAAGAACTTTTAGGTAAGACTTATTGTTGGATAACAGTAGAAAAACCTCATCGTTTGGTTGCGCTTTTTACTTGATCTAATGATAGTATAAAGACTCGTTTTTATCTTCTAGTTCTAAAGAAGGTTATTGTCCTACGCAGGACGTCACACCGATGGCTGAGATGATGGACGTCGCAATGGTCACGATAAACTGGAGAATGTTTTTCCAAAGTTGCTTTTTCATACTGTTTTAATTAAAAATGGATAATTGGTAATTAATAATTAGGCTGCCGAATCCGGAGTTTCACCGCCATCATCCTTGCCGTCATCGTCGGGAAGTGGCTCTTCGTCCGAATTGGTGGAGGCATCACTTTTATACAGCGAGTAATCCAACGTTTTGCACAATTTGAATGGGAAACAGTGCTGTAATGGGGTGGCGTGATTTTGTGAATAGTATCGGGAATGAGACATTTTTTTAATATTTCAGGCGATTTCCTTTCTTTATTTAATTTATTTTATATCTTTGCTTTCTATATAAGAGGAACACGAATGAAAACTCACTTATTTATTCATATAAATTTAATAAATTATGTTCAAAGCTCCTTTTTCTTTTGATGGACGTATTCGTAGAATCGAGTATTTCCTGTCTGGTATCATTGGTGGTATCGTTTCAAGTATCGCATGGGCACTGGGTGTGGGCACATTCATTATGGGTGCGGCTAGCGGTTCGGCCGGCGGTTCTGTTATCGGTTTATTGATTGGTCTTGCAGCTTTGGTTGCTTCCGTGTGGTTCTCTTTGGCACAGGGAGTGAAGCGCCTGCATGACTTGAATAAATCCGGTTGGTTGATTCTGCTGTGCTGTGTTCCTATCGTAGGCTGGATTTTTGCGTTGTACATGCTGTTTGCCGACGGTACGGTAGGCCCTAATCCTTATGGCGAAGATCCTAAAAACCGTATGCCATATCAGGCACAACCAACTTCTGTGAATGTGACAGTAAACGTTTCGAGAGAAGAAGTGAAAGTGGCGGAACCTGTTGCTCCTGCCGTAGCTCCTGAAGAAGAAAAAGCTGAATAAACTTTTTTAAGAAGAAATAGTGAAGCCTCTTGCGAAATTCGTTTTGCGAGAGGCTTTTTTTTACTATCTTTGAAAGTCAGTAAAACAGAAAACAGAAATAAATATGAAAAAAGTAATTTGCAGTGAGAAGGCGCCCGGAGCTATCGGGCCTTACAGTCAGGCGATAGAAGCCAATGGAATGGTATTTGTGTCAGGTCAGTTGCCTATTGATGCCGCTACAGGAGAGATGGCGGAAGGGATTGAAGCACAGGCACGCCAGTCGTTGGAGAATATGAAACACATTCTTGAAGAAGCAGGATTGACAATGGCAAACATTGTCAAAACTACTGTCTTTCTTCAGGATATGTCCCTGTTTGCAGGGATGAATGGTGTGTATGCCACCTATTTCGACGGAGCTTTTCCGGCACGCTCGGCGTTTGCCGTAAAAGCCCTGCCAAAGGATGCGTTAGTAGAGATTGAGTGTATCGCGGTTCGCTAACAAGTCTGCGACAATGAAACTGCTGCCCCCCACGAAGATAAGGTCTTTTGGGGGGCAGTTCTTTTTAGCTGCCTGCACGGCATCCACTACAGTAGGGTAGGATGTTCCTTTTAGTCCGGCTTCTTCTGCCAGTTCCATCAATTCATTTTCCGGCAGCGCACGCTTCACGCTTGCTTTGGTGAAGTAGTAAGTGGCATCTTTCGGCAACACTTGCAGGGCGCCGCTGATATCTTTATCATTGACCATACCGAATACGATATGAATATCCTTGTCGAAAGTTTTGCGGATAGCATCGAGCTGTACGCGGATATATTCGATTCCGTCGACGTTGTGTCCCGTGTCACAGATAATGTCCGGATAGCTGTGTACTTTCTGCCAACGCCCCATCAGGCCGGTGAGTCGACATACATTGGCAAAACCTTCTAAACAGTTCCGCGGCGTGATGTTGTAGTTCAGATGGGTCAGGGCTGCAAGAGCCTTTAGAGTGGTGTGCATGTTTTCGAATTGGTAAGCCCCGCTCAATTCGCTGAAAAGTCCGGAAGGAAACATGTTATTGAGGATCCTGATGGCATCTTTTCTTCTGTCGAGTATTTGGTCTATCGCACGTATACTGTTTACTGTATCTAACATGGCTAGTAGTTGCCGGATTTGATTTTTCTTTTCTTCCGACAGTCCGTCTGTTTCTTCGACTATTTTGTATGCTTTCTTTATACTTTTGTCCATTCCTGTTCTTATTTCCTGCAACCTCGAATAAGGAAGTATTTCCATGCTCCAGTGTTGGGGAACCTTGCCGGCAAATTCGATGGGCGCATTCTTTTCTTTTGCTTTCATGGTGAACACACGTTTCACCGCTCCTTGGGCTCTGCCGATAATGACGGGTACACCTTCCTTGATGATGCCTGCTTTCTCTTTGGCAATCTTCGTCAGCGTGTCACCCAGATATTGGGTGTGGTCAAGACCGATATTGGTGATGACGCATAAATCTGGATGAATGATGTTCGTACAGTCCAGTCGCCCGCCCATACCTACTTCGATTACTGCCACGTCTACTTTCTGATCGGCAAAATAGCGGAATGCCATAGCAGTGGTCAGTTCAAAAAAGGAAGGGTGCAACGGTTCGAAGAAAGCGCGGTGCTCTTCCACGAAATTGACTACATATTCTTCCGGTATCATCTCGCCGTTGATGCGGATGCGTTCGCGGAAATCAATCAGATGAGGAGAGGTGAATAATCCGACCCGGTAGCCGGCGCACTGCAATACCGCCGCGATAGTATGTGAGCAGGAACCCTTTCCGTTCGTTCCTGCGATATGTATCGTCTTGAATTGTCGATGGGGATGCCCGAAATGCTCGTCCAATTTGTGTGTAGTCTCTAATCCCGGCTTATATGCTTTGCTTCCTATTTGCTGAAACATAGGTACACTTTCATATAAGTACTTTAAAGTGTTCTGATAGTCCATGTTTTATAAAATTTAACTCCGGGCAATCTTTATTGCCCGTTAATTTGTTTATCTTTAGAACCGTCAATCCTACCGTATATGCGGGATTGGCGATTTGAGATTGCAAATATCAACATTTAAATCTAAGAAATCATGGGAACTAAGAAAAATTTTGTACTAGACACAAATGTTATTCTTCACGACAGTAATTGTTTGAAGAATTTTCAGGAAAATGATATCTATCTCCCTCTTGTCGTACTCGAAGAACTGGACAAGTTCAAGAAAGGGAACGAGCAGATCAATTTCAATGCCCGTGAGTTTGTACGCGAACTGGACGTGCTGACCAGTGACGAACTTTTCACTGACGGAGTGAAACTGGGCGAAGGCTTGGGACGTCTGTTCGTGGTGACCAGTAAGGTGGAAGCTACCAAAGTGTGGGATTCTTTCCCTATCAAGAAACCCGACCATCTGATTCTGGCGGCGACTGAGTACCTGACCACCAAATATCCGGATATGAAGTCTATCCTGGTGACTAAGGATGTGAACCTGCGCATGAAAGCCCGCTCCATCGGTCTGCTTTGCGAAGATTATATCACGGATAAGGTAGCCAACGTGGATATTTTCGAGAAATCCAATGAAATCTTTGAAAATGTAGACCCGGCATTGATCGACCGTATCTATTCTTCTAAAGAAGGTATCGACCTGAGCGAGTTTGACTTTAAAGACCTGATTCATCCTAATGAATGTTTCGTGTTGAAGAGCGACCGGAATAGTGTGTTGGCACGTTACAATCCTTTCACGCATTCTATCTGCCGGGTGATGAAAGGAAAGAATTATGGAATCGAACCCCGTAATGCCGAACAGAGCTTTGCTTTTGAGATTCTGAACGACCCGAACATCAAACTGGTGGCACTGACCGGAAAGGCGGGGACAGGTAAGACATTGCTGGCTTTGGCAGCCGCTTTGGGCAAGTTGGCGGACTACAAGCAGATTTTGCTGGCACGTCCTATTGTAGCGCTTTCCAACAAGGACATCGGTTTCCTGCCGGGAGATGCACAAGAAAAGGTTGCCCCTTATATGCAACCGTTGTTTGACAACCTGAACGTGATTAAGCGTCAGTTTGCCGCCAGTTCTACGGAAGTGAAGCGTATCGAGGATATGCAGAAAAGCGAGCAACTGGTGATTGAGGCGCTGGCATTTATCCGTGGACGTAGCTTGAGCGAGATGTATTGCATTATCGACGAAGCGCAGAACCTCACTCCGAATGAGATAAAAACGATTATTACCCGTGCCGGTGAAGGCACGAAGATGGTGTTTACGGGGGATATTCAGCAGATTGACCAACCGTATCTGGATAGTCAGTCCAATGGCCTGGTATACATGATTGACCGCATGAAGGATCAGAACCTCTTTGCACACGTCAACCTGTTGAAGGGTGAACGAAGCGAGTTGAGCGAGTTGGCTAGTAACTTGATGTAATAACGAAAAATAAAATAGGCACGGATTACACGGATTTCACGGTTTTTCCAATTATCTTAAACCGCGTAATCTGTGTAATCCGTGCCTGATTTTTGCCTTTTACTTTTCCGCTTATTCTTTCTTTCCGAAATATTTCAAGAATTGCGTACGTTCGAAGGTATTGATACCTTTCACATCTTTCGTATTCAGTTTGCCTTTGAACTGGGCGATGCTGTTGAACCCTTTCCGTGCCATCCATGCAGAGAGGAAACGGTTGGCTTCTCCGATGAATGCGTTCGTATTCTGATAAATCGCACTACAAACTTCTACGGCCGATGCGCCGGCAAGAATCGCTTTTACTACAGATTCCGCATTGGCGACGCCACCGGATGCCGCATAGTCGATTTTGTCTACTGCGGCCGACGCGATTCCAATCCAGCGGAGCGGAGTGGCGAGGTCGGAAGCATTGCTGAATACTTCACCGGAGATATGCTCCAGTTTCTCGATATTGATGTCCGGCTGATAGAAACGGTTGAAGAGGACAACTGCTGCCGCACCGTTGGCGTAGAGCTGGTCGATCAGTGCTACGGGATTCGTCAGGTTGTCGCCCAGTTTCATGATAACCGGAATGCTGATTGTCTTTTTGATGTGGCGGAGAATATCAATGTGGCGTTGCTCGAAAGAACCATACGCATATTGTACGTCCGACTGCAACGCGAGGATATTGATTTCCAATGCGTCGGCGCCGGCTTCTTCGATTTGCTTGGCAAAGTCCACCCATTCGGAATCAGTGTAGCAGTTGATGCTGGCAATGATGGGAATAGGGCAAACCTTCTTGCTCTCCTTAATCAAAGTCAGGTATTCGGACAACTTGTGTTCACGGATATACTCTTCCAGATAATCGCTGCCTTCAGCAGAGAAAGCCGGATCACGCAGTTGTTCCGCTTCCAGCATAATCTGTTCTTCAAACAGTGATTTCAGAACGATAGCACCGGCACCTTCTTCGGCCAGCTTTTTATTTTTGCCGACACTGTTGGTCAGTCCCGAGCTACTGATAATGATAGGGTTTCTGAGAGAAAGCCCTGCGAAAGTAGTTTTTAAATCGGTCATGGTCATAATGATTGGTTAAATATTATAATTGCGTTCTCCGAAAATCTTGCTTCCCACCCGTACCAAGGTACTTCCTGCGGCAATGGCTTCGTGATAATCGTGTGACATTCCCATTGATAACTCCCGGAAATCATCCGAGCCGGCGAACCAAGTTTCTTTGATCTCATTGAAGAGCTTACCAAGTAAACGGAATTCCCGGTTGATTTGTTCAATATTATCGGTGTTGCTAGCCATTCCCATCAACCCGCAGATGCGCACGTGGGTCAGTTCTTTCCATTCTCCGGCGTTCAGCATCTCCTTGCATTCTTCAGGACTGAAACCGAATTTCGTCTCTTCCTGCGCTACGTGTATCTGCAACAGGCAGTTGACGGCGCGTCCTGCTTTGACAGCCTGTTTGTTGACTTCCGCCAGTAATTTGTAAGTGTCAATTCCATGTATCATCGCTACGTATGGTATCATGTATTTGATTTTATTACTTTGCAGGTGTCCGATAAAATGCCATTCGATGTCTTTGGGCAAACTTTCGTATTTAGCTGTCATTTCCTGCACTTTGCTTTCTC
>OGJZ01001366.1_pt1 | contig 22806 bp, 12 predicted proteins | sample 1572321 | NCBI WGS metagenome assembly OGJZ01 (sample SAMEA2582086, study PRJEB24529) | metagenome | biome: Human gut stool | place: China | collected 2011 | reverse complement strand
AACACAACCCGCTACGGGGGAGACTTACCCGAAATCTGATTTATTCAACAAAGCCTATAAAAGAAATAAAGAAAAAGATGAAACTGGCTAGCACATATGAGTTGTATCAATTCGCGTATATGTTAAAATCACTCACGGACTCGACCTAATCTCCTTTTTTAATTGTTAACACAGGTATTTTTATGTTATTGTATGTTGTTTTGTCTATTTCGCTGGTTTTATTATATGGGATGATAATAAAATATAAAGTGAAGTCAAGGAAATCACAGGGTACTGTAAAAAAGCCTATGGCAATCAGAAATAATAGAAATCTAAAGTAGATTCAAAGAGAATAGCTTTCGGGTATAAATGTAGTTATTCCGTCTTCAGTAAGTTAATGATAAATGCTTTACTCTACCTGATGTTATACAGGACGAGTTTTTCTCACTTTTATCTAATGTGTATATTGTTTTTTCTTTATATCTAAAACTGAAGTCATTGATTCCAGACAGGGCGCGATGACGGTAGTTATCCCGCCTTGTCATCGCACAAGAATACTGAAACTCTACGGCCAATCCGACTGACCAGAATAATCAGAATTATTATTGCACAACAAATTTCATTTTCCTCACGTCAGTGATTCCGGCGGGCGTTAAGTAAAAACGGAGATGTTCTGCCAAATAATTTATGATTTAATGTAGCTCTATATTATTTTTCCCGGAAATTAGTTGCAACAGATATATTCTGTCTTTCTCAATGAGAGCTGGAAATGTATCGCCAGCAGCTGCCAGCAGAGACCATACTTCCAGGATAGCATAGGCCTTTGTATATTCAAGTGCGAAACCTAACCCTTCCAGAGAACCTGCTCTGCGAATATGTTCACATATTGCATTTTCACATACCCGTGTTAAGGCTTCATAACTGAGCGAAAAATCATATTTTTTATCCATCTTAAGCTATCTTCACCCAAATGCAGATATCCGGTTACACGTTGCAATGCGTAACATTATCAATAATAACCCGATTATAACATGAATTTTCGTTTTGTAATGCCGATGTCACACAACATTTTACTCTGTTTTTTTCAAAAAAGAGTGTCTTTATTTTGGTGTACACCTTAGTGTGCGATCGCCCAGCAAGAAATGAATATTCGTTCTATACTAGTGGGTAAAAAACCGCATTACATGCATCGCTTAAAAGTTGCACCATGCATCTGGAGCCTTCACGAGGCTATTAATAACGCATGAATTATCTCTGTAAATCATAACCAGTATCTATCCGAACCATGTCACATTATTTGATTCATACCCGGGATGAGTAAGGCAAGAATAGGTATACTGGAATAGTATGTTCAGTGCCAGCTAATCGGTCAGTGAAGTTGGCGAAAATATAGCTTTATATCTTTTCAATTTGAGGGGAGATCTGCATGGTTAGTCGTAAGCTGGAACGTTTGATTAGCCCTGGAAAGTGGATACATAATCTATCAGTCCTCTCTTTATCGATTCTTTCAGCTGGTATATTTTTTTGTATTATCTGAGAGCGTATCTTACCTGATTTTTCGGGATAAAATTAAAGACTATACTTCCGATGTGCTTGTTCGCTCTGAATCGCTCCTGGTTCAGACTGAATCTGTCAAGACTGCTGCAAAGTCACATTTGAATATAGGAGACAGTCCATGTACTAATGAAAATATCCTACATCTTCGGGTTGTAGTATGGCCCTATCCGTTGATTAAAGATGTTGGCTACATCATAAAAGGAGAATTAGCCTGTAGTGCTCTGTGGGGGAGTTTACGTCCCACCTTAAGTCTGGAACATTTTGATAAAAAATGGACTTCGCGGGAAGGAGTGTGGCTTTTTGGTATTAAGCTTATGGATGATATATCCGTCAATGGATATATTTCTGAAGGTATTATGGTGACCCTATCACCATTTGTCTTCAGACGATTCGAAACTGATATGTATTCAAAAAACTTTAGCGCTGTTGTCGGAAATAGTAAGCATGACAGGCATTACTTCAATATAGGACCTGATGCTCCTCTTCTTGATCGGCATGATAGCGTTCCACTAAGGTTTAGAGTGTTTAGGGCATGTAGCCTACATTATGATCTCTGTGTTGCAGGAGGTGGGTATTTTACGGGGATATTTTCAGAGCACTGGAGCATACAAATGTTATTAGTAACAGTGTCACTACTTTCCGGTTTAATGATTTATATTATCATTATGAACAGAGCAGAACTCAATAGTTCACTATCTGCAAGGTTTGTAAAGGCTTTGAAAAATGAAGCCCTGTCGCTGGTCTATCAACCTATTTACAGAATTGAAGACGGACAGATCTGCGGATTTGAGGCCTTGCTCAGATGGAAAGATGAAAGACTCGGGAATATTAGCCCTGAAGTATTTATACCGCTTTCTGAAAGGGAAGGGTTGCAGGAGGATGTGACTTTATTCGTCATTAACCATGCTATCCGAGAATTTATCCATACTGCTATTCAGAATGAAATATTTTTGAGCGTAAACATTAATCCAAGCGATCTTGATTCAGAAAAATTCAGGGATAAACTACTAGGATTAATTTCTGAATATAACATCCCATATAAAACAATCCTTCTTGAAATTACGGAGCGTCAAGGAGGGGATTTTGAAGGTATGAAAATTCACATTGATAAATATAAAAATCATGGTGTCAGGTTTGCCATCGATGACTTTGGGACAGGATATTCTAATCTTAATCTGGTAACTGCGCTTGATGTAGATGAAATAAAAATAGACAAATCGCTAACTAGTGCTATTGGTACTGAATCTTTACGATATGATCTTCTTCCCGGACTGCATGAGATGTTCCGCTCCATTGCAGATAAGATTGTGTTTGAGGGTGTAGAGACTCAGGAGCAGGTGAACTATCTGAAGACGTTCTGGCCACAGAGTTATGCTCAGGGCTGGTATTACTCCAGAGCGCTTCCGCTGGAAGAAGCGAGAAAACTTACCATCCGGGAATTGAACTGACCGGCACTTTCAGCGCAAACACTCAGCAATTGCTTGCCGATCAGCTGGTAGAAATTGAAGGGCAGTGTAATCACCTGCTGCTGGCGCAGGGGAAAGCGTTACTGAAAAGTCGTTCTGAACTGCTTAAATAACAGAGAAACCAGGATGTGATTTGATGCAAAACACGGAACAGCGAATGTAATATTTACTGAGATGAGCGAGCTTTGTCTCATAGTACAGAGGAGTCGGGGCTGCCAGTATCCGGTAGACAGCATTATTCGTCTGCAACATAACTCTGCTGGTTGCTGCGGATAACTACTCAGCGCCTTCCAGAGATGGCATTGATGAAAGTAGTAGAAAAAACCTGGAATCTTTGAAGATGTGTCCCTACCTCAGGGGGCTGGAGTGCCATCTGGCCCTAATTCAGCACAGTGCTGCAGATATGTGTTATGTACAAGTAGACACTGTCTTGAAAATCAGAAGTCGTTGAGGGTTGAATGCAATTCCAATATTTGCTTCAGCAGATAACGAGGACCGCTATCTATTGCATCTAGTGAATAGGAAGCCGTTTCCATTTTTCTCTAAAGCAACTGGTGTTGACATCCTGAATTCCTTCAAATGTCTGATATTCCTTTTTTCAAAGCACTAGAAAAATACCCGAAAGCTGTTAATCTAATACATTGACTGACCATACAGTACAGCGTTATTTTGTTGGGTTTACTTCACGTACTTTTTATTGTCGGATACTGTTGGGAAAAGACACAAAGAAGCAAGCCATTAAGCGGAATACTGCGTAGGGTTAGAATATACAATTAACTTTTCCGTGATAGGACTAGTGATAACAATATTTCCAGCATGGGCTGACAGGAGTATAGATGGAACTGCTCTCCATAGGTTAATACATCTCGCAATTAACACGCCCGCATATGCCACAAAACTGACGCCCATTCTCGGAATTTTTTTTGCCATTATCTTTCCTGCGGCCTAATTACTTTCCCCACAACTATGGTTTTTTATTAGAGTCTTCACCACTAAATAAATTATAATAAATTGATTTTATTAGACATCTGTCAGAATCTATATGGTCAGCACGTATTGCATGCTCTAATGTTTCAAATGCTAAATTATGCGCGGCCTCAGAAAATATCCCAGGCCAACCCTTACTCAGCATAGACAGTCCTTTAAGGACTCTTATCTGTATCTCCCTCATACCGGCACCATCGCGCGCGACAGGTGAGAAAAAGTCTTCCAGTAGATCGTTATTCTGAAGTGGTGCAACATGAACTGAAGGATATTTCACTTCTATTTCATCAGATTTATTCTGCGCGTAAGTGGAAAGTATACGAACACCTCTGCCAATGACATCAATGGCGGTTCCAGGATCGTTCACTGCGGGGGAAAGTGCCCGGCAGGCTATTTCGGCCATGACGCTAAGACAAAATCGGGGATCCTGAGCAAATGAACGTACATCCGAGACAATAATCGTCTCAAGTAAATCGGCGCTGATTGATGACTCCTGGCCTTGACTCAGGTACAAAACGGGCATGGATGGATGGATGAAACTGCCTGGCTGCGCCACGAGGTATACATGACGGGGATCATTGGTCAGCAGCTTGCTAAGTTTCACCATATTAATATATTCAACATAGCCAATCTTCTTCGGATAAACTGCAACCGTTCCTTTCGGCTGTTCATTGTTCTCAAGCCATGGATATCCGCCGAGACAGGGATTTCTTGCTCTCGCAATAAATGTTTCGATGGCCGCCTGTTCTACTTTTGCCGTTGTCTCACCTACCCTTCCCAGAGAGGTCAAATGCTGTATCCAGCGAAGCAATGTGATGAGGATTAAGGCAATGACAACCAGTGTGACAATGAATAAAATGACTCTCCCCCTTTCTCCATAAGCTCCCATACTGAGGGCAATAATCCCTACCAGACTGAAGAGAAAAGAACCGATGAAGGTGGCCAGTACATTTTGTGTGGTTACGTCTTCAACAACTAAACGCGTAGCTCTGGGAGTCACATTAGTAGTGGCTGAACCGTAGGCTGTGACCATGATACTCAACGAAAAAGTGGTCACTGCCAGCATACTCGATGCCAGTATGTTCAGAATGTTATCGACTGCTTCCGCACCAACCTTCACGGAAACCGACTCAGGTATCATTGATTTAAAAAGAATTGATAAAAGGGCCGTTATTATCGCGACAATGGCGAATAACGTTGCCCTGAACCATAGCTTTTTAACTGTCTGCTTCAGAATCCATTTCCAGCGTGAAATCATTCTGCATTCCTCATATTGCGGCCGGGATAAATAATTGCCGCCCCCAGGACGGCATGTTGCTATTAACGAACGAGGTGCAGGAAGTGCAGATGTTTTTCGTACTGGTCCAGTATGTCATTAATCAGCTGCTCCTGGTTCCAGCCCATCACATCATAATTTTGACCGCCTTCTTTGAGATATACCTCAGCGCGATAATATCTATGTTGTTCAGTCTGCTGCTCATTATTATCCATCGCGGCGAGCGCGAAGGTCGGTGAGCTATACCCGCGAAGCCTCACTTCATATATAAAATTCAGCTCGTTACCCAAATCGACTTCAAGACGAATACGATCCTCGACTGCGTCACTGATGTGGCTTATCGTCCCCTGCTTGTTCAGCTCTTCCTGAACCAGCGTCATGGCGGGCTGGATGACGTCGTCCATAAAACGTTTCACAAGAGATCGCTTCGGCAGATACGCGATATTGCGTAACCTTCTCTGCCAGGGAATTGGGTTACGTGCAGCCGTAGGAGCAATTGTCGCCATGCTCAGGCTTTCACGCTTGGTCAAATCCCGGCGCAAAGCTTTTAAAAGTCCGTATATGGATATCAGTAAGATCACTGAGAAAGGCAATGCACTCGCTATTGTCACTGTTTGCAGCGCACTTAGCCCTCCGGCAAGGAGAAGCGCAATTGCGACAATGCCCATGAGCGAGGCCCAAAATATTCGCTGCCAGACGGGTGTGTTTGCCACTCCACCTGTTGCCAGAGTATCAACTACCATTGCCCCCGAGTCAGCAGACGTGACAAAGAAGACGATGACCATCGCCATTGCGATGAATGACAGCACGGAAGAGAACGGGAAATGCTCCAGGAAATTAAACAGGGCCAGCGCCACATCCTGCTGAACAGTATTGGCGAGGTCTGTGGCCCCCTGGTTCATAATGAGATAGATCGCGCTGTTACCAAACACTGTCATCCACATTAGCGTAAAACCCGCGGGAACAAACAGCACGCCGGTGACAAACTCGCGAATGGTTCGCCCGCGGGAGACCCGTGCGATGAACATCCCCACAAACGGCGACCATGAAAGCCACCATCCCCAGTACAGTAATGTCCAGCCCCCCAGCCATTTGCTCGACTTAGGCTCATACGCGTAAAGGTTGAACGTTTTACTCACCAGTTCCGAAAGATAACCGCCCGTATTTTCCACAAATGACTTCAGCAGAAGCACGGTTGGTCCCAGACACAGGACCAGCGCCAGGAGCAACAACGCCAGACCCAGATTGAGCTCAGACAGGATACGTATTCCCTTATCCAGGCCGGACACCACTGAAATCGTCGCTAACCCCGTGATGACCACGATCAGAATAACCTGCACCGTTTCATTGATGGGCACCCCGAAAAGATGGTTCAAACCGGCATTCACCTGCAAAACGCCGTAACCCAGCGATGTCGCGACGCCAAAGACCGTGCCTATAACAGCGAAAATATCAACCGCATGGCCTACAGGCCCGTATATGCGATCGCCAATAATGGGATAGAGTGCGGAGCGCAGAGTTAAAGGCAGACCGTGACGGTAACTGAAGAACGCCAGAATCAGCGCCACAATGGCATAAATTGCCCATGCGTGCAGTCCCCAGTGGAAGAAGGTCAGACGCATTGCTTCCTTGGCTGCCGCAACGGTTTCTGGCGTGCCAACGGGAGGCGAAAGATAATGCATTACAGGTTCGGCAACGCCAAAGAACATCAGGCCGATCCCCATCCCTGCCGAAAAAAGCATCGCAAACCAGGAATGGTAGCTGAAATCAGGCTGCGCATGGTCCGGGCCCAGCTTGATATCACCGTAGCGTGAGAGTCCAAGGAACGTGACACTTAGTAAAATCAGGGCCACAGCAAGGATGTAGAACCAGCTGGCATTCGTGAAGATTTGTTGCTGTAGTAGTTTAAAATTTTTGTCGGCGACATCCGGGAATACGGCGGCAAAGGCGACAAGAAGGAAAATTAGCAAAGCAGATGTAAAGAATACCGCTTTGTTAATCTGACTTGTAGACTTCTTTGGGATTGTATCATTTTCACTCATAATCATTTATTCCATTAATTAAATTCGCACTGGATAGAAGGTACTACCTCTCACAGAGTAGCAAAGTTCAACTGGCTATGCGGCGTTAATCGGAATGCATGGTGGAATGTGAATCGCCACCGGTTTTTTAGGGGGTTGTAGAGTGGCATCGGAAAGAGGTTTTTAGGGGGGGAGGTTGATAATACCGCGCCCCCATAATCTTGCCATCTCTTACATTGAGATGTTAAAAGCTACAAATGTTATCCCCATTTTTAAATGTAGACATTTATAGCAATATCAAAACTTACTGTTCAGCTTTTTCAACAACAAAACCATTTTGCCGTACAAACTCAATCAAGAGTTCAATATTAACAATGCCCCATTGATTAGAAATAGCAACAATTTCACCAGAAGGAAGAGTAATCAATGCATCGTCATTGATATGATAGCGACTCTTTTGCTTCTCTGGTATCTGATCGACAAGCATAACTGTACGTTTTTTAAAGTCTTCACTTAATCCATTTATTAAATCATTATAACTTGCAGGATTAAATTGCCTTATCCAATCACGTAATAGTTCAAGCGCTAACTTACGTTTATTAAGCTCTTTATCTTTATATATATACCACGTATAGTCTTTCTCTTTTTTCTGACTGCTAATTAGTTGCTCATCACGTTTTTCACGGAACTTAACTTGATATTCTTCCAATTCAGGAACCGGTATAATTTGCTCTGCATTGATAAGCACATCGTCATTAAATCTATAAGGCGTCAGACGAACGCATCGAATGTCTACCCCCTTATCTCTTAACCAAATCGCAGTGGTAGTAAGTTCCTTGCTAAAATCCGATGAAGCCAAAACGATTCTGATATCTTTCCCAAAATCAACAAGCTCAGTTTCATCCAACTCAACAAATTCAAGTATTTTTTCTTTCGCATCGGCATCGCAGTTTTGTTTTTTCAAATACGTCTGGAAATATTCACATGCTTTCGCAAAACTCATTGTGGAAATCATCGCCGCATATCGTAGTGCCTGTAACTCCATATGCGCACCCGTTTCATCACGTTTTAATTCGATAACCACTAAATTTGCCTGTTTATCGATTGCCAATAAATCAATTCGCCGACGGCTATCTTCCCAGTCAGAAAACTCTTCGGAAATCACCAGACAATCAGGAGCAATAATATCTATATTTTTTTGATTGCTTCTTGTAAATCATAACGTTCCTGTAATCCTTCCAGAGTAAAGGTCGTTTTTTCTAAAGCATGTAGTTCTTTATTTGCGATATTGTACAGCGCCACGTTTATCTTCCTTTTTTAACTCATTTTACAGGGACTTTAACACAGTTAAAATTTTATTTCCTGAGCTGTAATCGATTAAGCTGATGCATTCAATGGGAATGATATAGGGTCATTTCCAGTCTCACTTATAGAAATGGCTAAAGCATGACTCTCGCCAAAACCGTTTATGTGTTGTACATAACGCGATCATCCCTCTCACAAATTGCCTTTTCTCATGGCATCTCGCCCGGTCCCCCATTACAATCACTTTTTGTTTTTTGCGAGCTGCATTCCAGTCTTCAGAGGGTTTTTCGATGATTAAAAATGACAAGGCATGGATAGGAGACTTGCTGGGCGGGCCGCTCATGAGCAGGGAAAGCCGCGTCATTGCCGAACTGTTGCTAACCGATCCCGATGAACAGACATGGCAAGAGCAAATTGTTGGTCACAACATTTTACAAGCCTCTTCTCCTAACACCGCAAAACGTTACGCGGCAACAATCAGGCTTCGCCTGAACACGCTTGATAAAAGCGCGTGGACATTGATTGCCGAAGGTAGCGAGCGGGAACGCCAGCAACTTCTGTTTGTGGCTCTGACGCTACATTCGCCGGTAGTTAAGGATTTTCTGGCTGAAGTGGTTAACGATCTGCGCAGGCAGTTCAAGGAAAAGTTGCCTGGCAATAGCTGGAACGAATTTGTGAATAGCCAGGTTCGCCAACATCCGGTACTCGCCAGCTACTCAGATTCATCTATCGCAAAAATGGGAAACAATCTGGTGAAGGCGCTTGCTGAAGCGGGTTATGTGGATACACCCCGCAGACGTAACCTGCAGGCAGTTTACCTTTTACCGGAAACTCAGGCAGTGTTACAGCGCCTGGGGCAACAGGACTTGATATCTATTCTGGAGGGAAAACGGTGATAGATCCCGTTCTTGAATATCGCCTGTCTCAAATCCAGAGTCGCATTAACGAAGATCGCTTCCTCAAAAATAACGGCTCCGGAAATGAAATTGGTTTTTGGATCTTTGATTATCCCGCGCAGTGCGAACTGCAGGTACGGGAGCATTTGAAGTATCTGCTCCGGCATCTGGAAAAGGACCATAAATTTGCCTGTCTGAATGTCTTCCAAATCATCATCGATATGCTCAATGAACGCGGCCTTTTCGAGCGCGTCTGCCAGCAGGAAGTCAAAGTGGGTACCGAGACGCTGAAAAAGCAGCTTGCTGGTCCGTTAAATCAGAAAAAGATCGCTGATTTTATTGCGAAAAAAGTCGATCTGGCTGCCCAGGATTTTGTCATTCTTACCGGAATGGGCAACGCCTGGCCATTAGTACGCGGTCATGAACTGATGAGTGCCTTGCAGGATGTCATGGGGTTCACCCCACTGCTGATGTTTTATCCTGGCACCTACAGCGGGTACAACCTTTCCCCGCTCACAGACACCGGTTCACAAAATTATTATCGCGCTTTCAGACTGGTACCAGATACGGGACCCGCAGCAACATTGAATCCTCAATGAAGAGCATAACAATGAATATTGAACAGATTTTTGAAAAACCTCTAAAACGAAATATAAACGGGGTAGTCAAAGCAGAGCAAACCGATGATGCCAGCGCGTACATCGAGTTAGATGAATATGTCATCACCCGCGAACTGGAAAACCATCTTCGCCATTTCTTCGAATCCTATGTTCCTGCCACTGGCCCGGAACGGATCCGTATGGAAAACAAGATCGGCGTATGGGTTTCAGGCTTCTTCGGTTCAGGTAAATCGCACTTTATTAAGATTCTTTCTTATCTTTTATCTAACCGCAAAGTTACACATAACGGTACGGAACGTAATGCTTACTCCTTCTTTGAAGATAAAATCAAAGATGCATTATTCCTTGCCGATATTAACAAAGCGGTGCATTACCCGACTGAAGTCATTCTGTTCAATATTGATTCGCGTGCCAACGTAGATGACAAAGAAGATGCCATTCTTAAAGTCTTCCTGAAAGTTTTCAACGAACGCATTGGCTACTGCGCTGATTTTCCGCATATTGCCCATCTTGAGCGCGAGCTGGATAAACGCGGTCAGTATGAAACCTTTAAAGCCGCGTTTGCCGATATCAATGGCTCACGCTGGGAAGACGAGCGCGACGCTTACTACTTCATCAGCGATGACATGGCACAAGCGTTAAGCCAGGCCACACAGCAGAGTCTTGAAGCCTCCCGCCAATGGGTGGAACAACTCGACAAAAACTTCCCGCTGGATATCAATAATTTTTGCCAGTGGGTAAAAGAGTGGCTGGATGACAACGGTAAGAACATCCTCTTTATGGTGGATGAAGTCGGTCAGTTCATTGGCAAAAATACGCAAATGATGCTGAAGCTGCAGACTATTACCGAAAACCTTGGAGTAATCTGCGGTGGTCGCGCATGGGTTATCGTGACTTCGCAGGCCGATATCAACGCGGCAATCGGTGGTATGAGCAGTCGCGACGGACAGGACTTCTCCAAGATCCAGGGGCGCTTCTCTACACGCCTGCAACTTTCCAGCTCTAACACATCAGAAGTTATCCAGAAACGTTTGTTGGTAAAGACTGACGAAGCAAAAGCGGCGCTGGCAAAAGTGTGGCAAGAGAAAGGCGATATCCTGCGTAACCAGCTGGCTTTTGACCCTACAACAACTACTGCACTACGTCCTTTTACCAGCGAAGAAGAGTTCGTTGACAACTACCCGTTTGTCCCGTGGCACTATCAGATTCTGCAAAAAGTGTTTGAATCTATTCGGACGAAAGGTGCAGCGGGTAAACAATTGGCCATGGGTGAGCGTTCTCAGCTGGAGGCATTCCAGACGGCGGCGCAGCAAATCTCAGCGCAAGGGCTGGATTCTCTGGTGCCTTTCTGGCGCTTCTATGCCGCCATTGAGAGCTTCCTGGAACCTGCCGTTAGCCGCACCATCACCCAGGCTTGCCAGAATGGCATTCTTGATGAGTTCGATGGCAACCTGCTTAAAACGCTGTTCCTGATCCGTTATGTGGAAACGCTGAAAAGCACCCTGGATAACCTGGTCACATTGTCTATCGATAGGATCGATGCCGATAAAGTTGAGTTGCGCCGCCGGGTCGAAAAAAGTCTGAACACGCTTGAACGCCTGATGCTCATTGCGCGTGTTGAAGATAAATATGTGTTCCTGACCAACGAAGAAAAAGAGATCGAAAACGAGATCCGTAACGTTGATGTCGATTTCTCTGCGATCAACAAAAAACTGGCATCGATCATCTTTGATGACATTCTGAAAAGCCGTAAATATCGTTATCCGGCTAACAAGCAAGACTTTGATATTAGCCGCTTCCTGAACGGGCACCCATTAGACGGCGCAGTGCTTAACGATCTGGTGGTGAAGATCCTGACCCCTAAAGATCCGACCTATTCGTTCTATAACAGCGATGCGACCTGTCGCCCTTATACGTCAGAAGGCGACGGTTGTATTTTGATTCGTCTGCCCGAAGAGGGCCGTACCTGGAGCGATATTGATTTAGTCGTCCAGACTGAAAAGTTCCTCAAAGATAACGCCGGGCAACGTCCGGAACAGGCAACCCTGCTCTCAGAAAAAGCGCGTGAAAACAGCAACCGGGAAAAATTACTCCGTGTTCAGTTGGAATCACTACTTGCAGAAGCAGACGTCTGGGCGATTGGCGAACGCTTACCGAAAAAATCCTCCACGCCATCGAACATTGTCGATGAAGCCTGCCGTTACGTGATTGAAAACACCTTCGGCAAGCTGAAGATGCTGCGGCCTTTTAACGGTGACATCTCCCGTGAAATTCATGCATTACTGACGGTTGAGAACGACACCGAACTGGATCTCGGTAACCTCGAAGAGTCCAACCCCGACGCCATGCGCGAGGTAGAAAGCTGGATCAGCATGAATATCGAATACAATAAACCTGTGTATTTACGCGATATTCTGAACCATTTTGCGCGTCGCCCTTATGGCTGGCCCGAAGACGAAGTGAAACTGCTGGTAGCCCGTCTGGCCTGCAAAGGTAAATTCAGCTTCAGCCAGCAAAACAACAACGTCGAGCGAAAACAGGCGTGGGAGTTATTTAATAACAGCCGCCGCCATAGCGAATTGCGTCTGCATAAAGTTCGCCGTCATGATGAAGCGCAGGTGCGTAAAGCCGCGCAAACCATGGCTGACATCGCTCAGCAGCCGTTTAACGAACGGGAAGAGCCGGCGCTGGTTGAACATATTCGTCAGGTATTTGAAGAGTGGAAGCAAGAGCTGAACGTATTCCGCGCCAAGTCAGAGGGCGGAAACAATCCGGGGAAAAACGAGATTGAATCCGGTCTGCGCCTGCTTAATGCCATTCTTAATGAGAAAGAAGATTTTGCCCTGATCGAAAAAGTGTCATCGCTGAAAGATGAACTTCTGGATTTCAGCGAAGATCGTGAAGATTTGGTCGATTTCTACCGTAAGCAATTCGCCACCTGGCAAAAACTGGGCGCTGCGCTGAATGGCAGCTTTAAATCTAACCGCAGCGCGCTGGAAAAAGACGCCGCAGCGGTTAAAGCGCTGGGCGAGCTGGAAAGCATCTGGCAAATGCCGGAACCTTATAAGCATCTCAATCGCATCACGCCGTTGATTGAACAGGTCCAGAACGTCAACCATCAGTTAGTCGAACAGCATCGCCAGCACGCCCTCGAACGCATTGACGCCCGCATCGAGGAAAGCCGTCAACGCTTGCTCGAAGCGCTCGCCACGTCAGAACTGCAAAACAGCGTTCTGCTGCCGATGCAAAAAGCCAGAAAACGCGCTGAGGTCAGCCAGTCGATTCCGGAAATTTTGGCAGAACAGCAAGAGACGAAAGCGCTGCAAATGGATGCAGATAAAAAGATTAACCTGTGGATCGACGAGCTGTGTAAAAAGCAAGAAGCACAACTCCGGGCAGCAAATGAAGCCAAACGCGCTGCCGAGTCAGAACAGACTTATGTTGTGGTGGAAAAACCCGTTATCCAACCGGTACCGAAAAAAACGCATCTGGTGAATGTCGCCAGTGAGATGCGTAATGCCACCGGTGGTGAAGTTCTGGAAACGACCGAACAGGTGGAAAAGGCGCTCGACACGTTACGCACAACGCTGCTGGCCGCCATTAAAGCAGGCGATCGCATTCGCCTTCAGTAACTCCCATTTCAGGGCAGCACTCTGCTGCCCTTTGCAGGATTTTCTATGAATACCAATAACATCAAAAAATATGCCCCACAGGCCCGTAACGATTTCCGTGATGCGGTGATCCAGAAGCTAACGACACTTGGGATCGCTGCAGATAAAAAAGGCAATTTGCAGATTGCCGAGGCCGAAACCATTGGCGAGACCGTGCGTTACGGTCAGTTTGATTACCCGTTATCGACCCTTCCCCGCCGCGAACGGCTGGTAAAACGCGCCCGTGAGCAGGGTTTTGAGGTGCTGGTTGAGCACTGCGCCTACACCTGGTTTAACCGCTTATGTGCAATTCGCTATATGGAGCTGCACGGTTATCTTGATCACGGCTTCCGTATGTTGTCTCACCCGGAGACTCCGGCCGCGTTTGAGGTGCTGGATCATGTGCCGGAAGTGGCAGAAGCTCTGCTGCCGGAAAATAAGGCGCAGCTGGTTGAGATGAAGCTTTCAGGTAATCAGGATGAAGCTCTGTACCGTGAACTGCTGCTGGGGCAGTGCCACGCCCTGCACCACGCGATGCCGTTCCTGTTCGAAGCGGTAGATGACGAAGCGGAACTGCTGCTGCCGGATAACCTGACCCGTACCGACTCCATTCTGCGTGGGCTGGTTGATGATATTCCGGAAGAAGACTGGGAGCAGGTAGAGGTTATCGGCTGGCTGTATCAGTTCTATATTTCAGAAAAGAAAGATGCCGTGATTGGCAAAGTGGTGAAGAGCGAAGATATTCCTGCCGCCACCCAGCTGTTTACGCCAAACTGGATTGTGCAGTATCTGGTACAGAACTCCGTTGGCCGCCAGTGGTTGCAGACCTACCCGGACTCGCCGCTGAAAGACAAAATGGAGTACTACATTGAGCCTGCGGAGCAAACGCCGGAAGTGCAGGCGCAGCTGGCGGCGATTACCCCGGCCAGCATTGAACCCGAAAGTATTAAAGTACTCGACCCGGCCTGCGGCTCCGGTCATATTTTGATTGAAGCCTATAATGTGCTGAAAAATATCTATGAAGAACGTGGTTATCGCGGGCGTGATATTCCACAACTGATTCTGGAAAATAATATTTTTGGTCTCGATATCGACGACCGCGCAGCACAGCTTTCCGGCTTTGCATTATTAATGATGGCGCGTCAGGATGACCGCAGAATATTTACCCGTGATGTGCGCCTGAATATTGTCTCCCTTCAGGAGAGCCTGCATCTGGATATTGCTAAGCTGTGGCAGAAGCTCAACTTCCACCAGCAGAACAAGACCGGAAGCATAGGGGATATGTTTGCCGAAAATACTGCATTAGCCCATACCGACAGCGCAGAATATCAGCTACTGATGCGTACGCTGAAACGCTTTGTGAATGCTAAAACACTGGGCTCGCTGATTCAGGTACCGCAGGAAGAAGAAGCGGAGCTGAAGGCGTTTATTGATGAGCTTTATCGCCTTGAACAGGAAGGGGATTTCCAGCAGAAAGCCGCAGCGAAAGCGTTTATTCCGTATATTCAGCAGGCGTGGATACTGGCGCAGCGGTATGATGCGGTGGTAGCGAATCCGCCGTATATGGGTAATGGTGGGATGAATAGTGATTTAAAAGTATTAGCTAAAACTCATTTCCCGTACAGTAAATCAGACCTCTTTGCGATGTTTATGCAGCATGCCTTTTATTTGCTTAAAAATAATGGATATAATGCTCAAGTAAATATGCAGTCATGGATGTTCTTATCGAGTTATGAAGATTTTCGCACCTGGCTATTGGATTGCAAAACTTTCATTACCATGGCCCATCTTGGTGCAAGAGCATTTTCACAAATATCGGGTGAAGTAGTACAAACTACCTCATGGGTAATTAAAAATAGCTCTACTAAAAACTATAAACCGGTTTTCATTCGTTTAGTTGATGGTAATGAAGAACAGAAAATTAAAGAGCTACTCTCATATAAAAAGCATTTTTACAGCATTAGTCAAAATGATTTAAAAAAAATCCCCGGATATCCGATATCCTATTGGCTAGGCCAGAATATAAATATTTTCGATAATGACAAAATAGCTAATTCATGGTTCTCTGGTGGTAGAATTAAAACTCACAATGGTGATAAATATATAAGATATATATGGGAAACTAGTCGTCTTTCGAGTAAATGGAAAAAACTAATCAAAGGTGGAGATTACAAAAAACATTTTGGCAATGAAATCTTTCTGGTAGATTGGTCCGTAAATGCTATAAAATTTTATGAAAAAAACGGTGGCATTTATCCATCAAAATTTAGAGATAAAGCTGGTATTTGTTGGTCTAAAATCACATCGGGCCAAGCTAGCTTTAGAGTCAAAAGTGAAGATGTAGAATACGATTCTGCATCACCTGTAATATTTAACGATAAATTTAACAGTGATCTTTATACGCTTGCTCTCTTGAATACAAAAGTTTTTAATGTTCTACTTAAAGCATTGAACCCTACTATTAATACCCAAGTTAATGATGTCATGTCATTACCATTCATCAAAATGGAAGCAGCTGTTCAAGAAAAAATCGAAACTAATGAACAGCTGCTGATAAATATAGCGATGCACGATTGGAATTCGCAAGAAATTTCTTTTGATTTTATGGTTAATTATTTAGTCAGCGAATCGAGAGCATCATCTGAAGTAGCATCAAGCTATGCTATAGCAAGAAAAAAGTGGCAAGATGCTTTTAATAAAACGAAAGAGTTGGAAGAAGAAAATAACCATTTAGTCATTACAAGTAGCAACTTTAATGGGATAAATGAAGAATTAATTGATTCAGAAATAACTTTAGTCAGCAACCCATACTACAAGTACGGTGATTCAACGACTAATAATGAAACTCGTTTGTTATCGGATTCAATAGCAGATGTATTAAGTTATTCCATCGGCTGCATGATGGGTCGCTACTCCCTCGATCGCGAAGGCCTCGTCTACGCCCATGAAGGCAACAAAGGCTTTGCCGAACTTGCCGCTGAAGGTGCGTACAAAACCTTCCCGGCAGACAATGACGGCATCCTGCCGCTGATGGATGACGAGTGGTTTGAGGACGACGTCACCTCTCGCGTCAAAGAGTTTGTCCGCACCGTCTGGGGCGAAGAGCACCTGCAGGAAAACCTCGAATTTATCGCCGAAAGTCTCTGTTTATACGCGATCAAGCCGAAAAAAGGCGAATCTGCGCTGGAGACCATTCGTCGCTATCTTTCCACACAGTTCTGGAAAGATCATATGAAGATGTATAAAAAGCGCCCAATCTACTGGCTATTCAGCTCCGGTAAAGAGAAAGCCTTCGAGTGCCTGGTGTATCTGCATCGCTATAACGACGCCACGCTGTCGAGAATGCGTACCGAATATGTGGTGCCGCTGCTGGCACGTTATCAGGCCAATATCGATCGCCTGAACGATCAACTTGATGAAGCTTCTGGCGGTGAAGCCACACGCCTGAAACGCGAACGCGACAGCCTGATCAAAAAATTTAGCGAACTGCGTAGCTATGACGACCGCCTGCGTCACTATGCTGATATGAGAATCAGTATTGATCTCGACGATGGCGTTAAGGTTAACTACGGCAAGTTTGGCGATCTGCTGGCAGATGTCAAAGCCATCACCGGCAATGCCCCAGAGGTGATCTAAACCAGACGGCGCGTTCCCCTACTGCCGGGTTCTGCCCGGTGGCAAATACCACCGGGAAACGCGCCGCTGCTGGCATTTCTCCACCTCACTTCATGATAAAATGCGCCACCGTGTCAAAATCTCCTTTTCGCGTTTTGGCGCTTTCTTATTCATCGTAACAACATGGGATTGTGAACTTGCAAAATCAGGACTTTATTGCTGGCCTTAAAGCTAAATTTGCCGAACATCGCATCGTTTTCTGGCACGATCCCGATAAACGTTTTATTGAGGAACTGGAACAGCTCGAGCTTGAAAACGTCACGCTAATCAACATGACCCACGCGTCACAGCTGGCGGTGAAAAAACGCATCGAGATTGATGAGCCAGAACAGCAGTTCCTGCTGTGGTTCCCCCATGATGCGCCGCCTCATGAACAAGACTGGCTGCTGGATATCCGCCTTTACAGCAGCGAATTCCATGCCGATTTTGCCGCCATCACCCTGAACACGCTGGGCATTCCCCAGCTTGGCCTGCGCGAGCATATTCAGCGACGCAAGGCCTTCTTCAGCACTAAACGCACGCAGGCGCTGAAAAACCTGGTGACAGAACAGGAAGATGAAGCCTCGCTGGATAAGAAAATGATTGCGGTGATCGCTGGCGCAAAGACCGCGAAAACCGAAGACATTTTGTTCAACCTGATTACCCAGTACGTTAACCAACAAACAGAAGACGACAGCGAACTGGAACACACGCAGGCGATGCTGAAACGCCACGGTCTGGAATCGGTATTGTGGGAAATGCTCAACCACGAAATGGGCTACCAGGCAGAGGAGCCATCGCTGGAAAACCTGCTCCTGAAACTGTTTTGTACCGATCTCTCTGCCCAGGCCGACCCACAGCAGCGCGCCTGGCTGGAAAAAAATGTCCTGCTGACGCCATCCGGCAGAGCATCCGCCCTGGCATTTATGGTGACCTGGCGTGCCGATCGTCGCTATAAAGACGCTTATGACTACTGCGCTCAGCAAATGCAGGCCGCTCTGCACCCGGAAGATCATTACCGGCTCAGCTCGCCGTATGATTTGCACGAATGCGAAACCACCCTCAGCATCGAACAAACCATTATTCATGCACTGGTAACACAGCTGCAGGAAGAGAGCACCACGCTCGATCGGGAAGCCTTTAAAAAACTGCTCTCTGAGCGCCAGAGCAAATACTGGTGCCAGACACAACCTGAGTATTACGCCATCTATGACGCGCTGCGCCAGGCAGAGCGTTTGCTGAACCTGCGCAATCGCCACATCGATGGTTTCCACTACCAGGACAGCGCCACCTTCTGGAAAGCCTACTGCGAAGAACTGTTCCGCTTCGACCAGGCTTATCGCCTGTTTAATGAATATGCCCTGCTGGTTCACAGCAAAGGGGCGATGATCCTCAAGAGCCTGGATGATTATATCGAGGCGCTCTACAGCAACTGGTATCTGGCAGAGTTAAGCCGTAACTGGAACGAAGTGCTGGAAGCGGAAAATCGTATGCAAGCGTGGCAAATCCCTGGCGTGCCGCGTCAGCAGAACTTCTTCAATGAGGTGGTGAAGCCGCAGTTCCAAAATCCGCAAATCAAACGCGTGTTCGTGATAATTTCCGATGCCCTGCGTTATGAAGTGGCGGAGGAGCTGGGGAATCAAATCAATACCGAGAAACGCTTTACCGCAGAACTGCGATCGCAGCTCGGCGTGCTCCCCAGCTACACCCAACTGGGAATGGCGGCGTTGCTGCCTCATGAACAACTTTGTTATCAACCGGGTAACGGTGACATTGTTTATGCTGATGGGCTGTCGACCTCGGGTATTCCTAACCGCGATACCATTCTGAAGAACTATAAGGGAATGGCGATAAAATCGAAGGACCTTCTGGAGTTAAAAAATCAGGAAGGGCGAAACCTTATTCGCGATTACGAAGTGGTGTATATCTGGCATAACACGATTGATGCCACTGGCGACACGGCATCCACGGAAGATAAAACCTTCGAAGCGTGCCGCACGGCGGTGACTGAACTGAAAGATTTAGTCACCAAGGTGATCAACCGCCTCCACGGCACACGCATTTTTGTTACGGCGGATCACGGTTTCCTGTTCCAGCAACAGGCGCTTTCGGTTCAGGATAAAACCACTCTGCAAATTAAGCCGGAAAACACCATCAAGAACCACAAACGCTTTATTATCGGCCATCAGCTTCCCGCCGATGATTTTTGCTGGAAAGGGAAAGTGGCGGATACCGCAGGCGTGAGCGACAACAGCGAGTTCCTGATTCCGAAAGGGATCCAGCGCTTCCATTTCTCTGGCGGCGCGCGCTTCGTTCATGGCGGCACCATGTTGCAGGAGGTTTGCGTTCCGGTATTGCAGATAAAAGCCCTGCAAAAAACCGCCGCAGAAAAACAGCCGCAGCGCCGCCCGGTGGATATTGTCGCTTACCATCCGATGATTAAGCTGGTGAACAATATCGATAAAGTGAGCCTGTTGCAGACGCATCCGGTGGGCGAACTTTATGAACCGCGTATCCTGAACATTTACATTGTCGACAACGCCAACAATGTGGTCTCGGGCAAAGAGCGCATCAGCTTTGACAGCGATAACAGCACCATGGAAAAACGCGTACGCGAAGTTACGCTGAAGCTGATTGGCGCTAACTTCAACCGTCGCAATGAGTACTGGTTGATACTGGAAGACGCACAAACGGAAACGGGGTATCAGAAGTACCCGGTCATTATCGATCTGGCGTTCCAGGATGATTTCTTCTAAGTGAGGCGATATGCAAACCCATCATGATTTACCTGTTTCAGGCGTATCCGCAGGGGAAATTGCCTCCGAGGGTTACGATCTGGACGCCCTGCTGAACCAGCATTTTGCTGGTCGTGTGGTGCGTAAAGATCTCACCAAGCAACTCAAGGAAGGGGCAAACGTCCCGGTGTATGTGCTGGAGTATCTGCTCGGCATGTACTGCGCCTCTGACGATGACGACGTGGTCGAGCAAGGGTTGCAAAACGTTAAGCGTATTCTGGCTGATAACTATGTGCGCCCGGATGAAGCAGAGAAAGTGAAGTCGCTGATCCGCGAGCGTGGTTCGTACAAAATCATCGATAAAGTGTCGGTGAAGCTAAACCAGAAAAAAGACGTTTACGAAGCCCAGCTTTCTAACCTCGGCATCAAAGACGCGCTGGTGCCATCGCAGATGGTTAAAGACAACGAGAAGCTACTGACGGGCGGTATCTGGTGCATGATTACCGTTAACTATTTCTTTGAAGAAGGGCAGAAGACCTCACCCTTCTCATTGATGACGCTCAAGCCTATCCAGATGCCGAATATGGATATGGAAGAAGTGTTCGATGCGCGTAAACACTTTAACCGTGACCAGTGGATCGATGTGCTGCTGCGCTCGGTGGGTATGGAGCCCGCCAATATTGAGCAACGCACCAAATGGCACCTTATCACCCGTATGATCCCGTTCGTGGAGAACAACTATAACGTTTGCGAGCTGGGGCCGCGTGGCACCGGTAAAAGCCATGTGTATAAAGAGTGTTCTCCTAACTCCCTGTTAGTTTCTGGCGGGCAAACGACCGTTGCCAACCTGTTCTACAACATGGCCAGTCGCCAGATCGGCCTTGTTGGCATGTGGGATGTGGTAGCGTTTGACGAAGTCGCGGGGATCACTTTCAAAGATAAAGATGGCGTGCAAATCATGAAAGATTACATGGCGTCAGGATCTTTCTCTCGCGGCAGAGATTCGATTGAAGGTAAAGCGTCGATGGTTTTCGTCGGCAACATCAATCAAAGCGTAGAGACACTCGTTAAAACCAGCCATTTGCTGGCGCCATTTCCGGCTGCGATGATTGATACTGCATTTTTCGACCGCTTTCATGCCTATATTCCCGGTTGGGAAATCCCCAAAATGCGCCCGGAATTCTTTACCAACCGTTACGGGCTGATTACGGATTATCTCGCTGAATATATGCGCGAAATGCGCAAACGCAGTTTCTCTGATGCGATTGATAAATTCTTTAAGCTGGGTAACAACCTCAACCAGCGTGACGTTATTGCCGTTCGACGTACCGTGTCGGGGTTGTTAAAACTCATGCATCCCGATGGCGCGTACAGCAAAGAAGATGTGCGAGTCTGCCTGACCTATGCGATGGAAGTTCGCCGCCGCGTGAAAGAGCAACTTAAAAAACTGGGCGGTCTGGAGTTCTTCGATGTGAACTTTAGCTACATCGATAACGAAACGCTGGAAGAGTTTTTTGTAAGCGTACCGGAACAGGGCGGCAGCGAACTTATTCCTGCCGGAATGCCAAAGCCGGGTGTTGTGCATCTGGTCACTCAGGCAGAAAGCGGCATGACCGGGTTGTATCGTTTCGAAACGCAGATGACTGCCGGTAATGGTAAGCATAGTGTATCGGGTCTGGGTTCAAATACCTCCGCGAAAGAAGCTATCCGCGTCGGTTTCGATTACTTCAAAGGCAATTTGAATCGGGTAAGCGCGGCCGCGAAATTCTCCGATCATGAATATCACCTTCATGTCGTTGAACTGCATAATACTGGCCCAAGCACCGCAACCAGTCTTGCTGCGCTTATCGCTTTATGTTCGATATTGCTGGCAAAACCAGTACAGGAACAGATGGTGGTGTTGGGCAGTATGACGCTTGGTGGAGTAATTAACCCGGTACAAGATCTTGCTGCCAGTTTACAGCTCGCCTTCGACAGCGGCGCAAAACGAGTTCTGTTGCCGATGTCCTCGGCTATGGATATTCCAACGGTTCCGGCAGAGTTATTTACCAAGTTCCAGGTGAGTTTTTACTCAGACCCGGTTGATGCTGTTTATAAGGCGCTGGGTGTGAATTAATGTAGTAACTATTTTAATGAACTGGAGAGGACAATGGCTCAAGAACGTTCTGTAATTAAATTCATCAGACCTTGCCTCTCCATTCATGAATATAAAAATACTTACATCTGAGTATTGTTGGCTGTGTTTGAATAAAAAGAGAGCTATTCAAATAAGCCTGTATAACTGTTCTTTACAAAAAATGGAGGAGCTATCAGCTAATTCAACACTGGAAGATGTTCGTCGAGTTGGATTGAACGCCCTGCGCAGACCAGGCATTTCGGATTAAGTGCTCGCACTTCCACAGTCCTGGAACAAGTCTGGCTGGTAGCTGTAAACATACTTTGTACATACCGCTCTGGAATAGATCCCCGTGCCACAGGCTTCACAGAACTTTTTCCCGGGAAAATGCTGCCCGCACATCACACAATGCCACTCCAGCACGACAGGTAATGGCGATAAAAACATCGCCATATCATCAATGTAAGGATGGGATTTTTCCGGATTCAGCACCACGCAGTCCGTCTTCTGTTGCGCGGTCAGGGCATGTAAATCATGCTCAAACCAC
>OGJZ01001340.1_pt1 | contig 23315 bp, 9 predicted proteins | sample 1572321 | NCBI WGS metagenome assembly OGJZ01 (sample SAMEA2582086, study PRJEB24529) | metagenome | biome: Human gut stool | place: China | collected 2011 | reverse complement strand
CAACTGTATCTGTCAAGGTCACTTGAAACTGATCTTTTAAGTAAATTTTCTTAGTCGTTGCATCCAGAGTCGCGAAAAGTTCATTGGCCTCATACTGCTTATCATCCGTCATAAGGTTCATGATGGTTGATTTTCCAGCATTGGTATAACCTATCAAGCCAATTTTAAAGGTAGTTGAGTCGACACGCTTTTCACGAATGGTTTCTCGGTTCTTCTCAACAATCTTTAACTGGCGTTCAATATCGGCAATCTGGTTACGAATCGAACGACGATTGAGCTCCAACTGACTTTCACCAGGTCCACGGCTACCAATGCCCCCTGCTTGACGGCTGAGCATAATCCCTTGACCAGCTAAACGGGGCAACATGTATTTTAGTTGAGCTAGGTGAACCTGAAGTTTCCCTTCATGGCTTCTAGCCCTCATGGCAAAGATATCCAAAATTAATTGCATACGATCAATAACTTTTACGCCAAATGCTGCTTCAAGATTGGTATTTTGACGAGGTGTTAAACGGTTATTGACAATGACCGTAGTAATCTCATCCGCATCCACCATGGCCTTGATTTCTTCTAATTTTCCTGAACCCACGAAAGACTTACTATCATAGCGTTCACGTTTTTGGGTATAGCTAGCTACAACCTCTGCTCCTGCAGTTTTGGCAAGACTGGCAAGTTCCTCCATTGACATGTCAAAATGCTCTGTTTCTTGCAATTCAACACCTACTAAAATAGCACGTTCTTGCTGTTTGGCTGTCTCTATCATAGCAAACCCCTTTTCGAAATAGTCGACTTCTATTATACCACAGGCAGGGGCAAAGAAAAGGTCACAGACCTTAATTTTTTTCAAAGAAAAACAAGTTGGATTAACCAACTTGCTTTCTCTTAATGTTTACGTGTCGGTTTCTTTTTCGAACCCTTACGACGCTTGCCTTGATGAATGCTTGGCGTATTTTGAGAAATGGTTTGACGCATTTTCTCAGTGGCCTTATCAACCTTATCTTTAGCCTTGCCCAATTCTTGAGTGGCCATAGTAACACTCTTCGAAGGCTTGTTTTTCTTAGACTTACTCTTAGAAATAGGTTTCACTTGACTAGTTCCAGACGTACGCATACGGCGAGACATAGCCAAGAGAATTTTATTTTCCTCGTTGAGGTTAGTCTGATAAGCCATTGAAAGCACCAAACCAACACCAATCAAGTTAGAGATGAGCGATGATCCCCCTTGAGAAATAAAGGGCAAAGGAATACCGGTCAAAGGAAGAATTCCAACTGCTGCCCCAATATTTTCAAAAATATGGAAGACAATCATCATGATAAAACCTGTCGAAATAAAGGTATAAAAACGGTTGTTAGATTTGAACGTCACTCGCAACATGCGGTAAATGAGGAAGAGATAGGTTAGAAGAACCAATCCACCACCTACCAAACCAAAATCTTCCGCAATGACTGTGAAAATCATATCACTCTCACGAACCGGTACGTTTAACTCCAGATGATTAAAGCCTTTACCATAGATTCCTCCAGTACCAATCGAAATCATCCCTTGTGTCTGTTGAAAGGCGATACCATCTGCATAAGTGAAGGGATCCAACCAAGCTGAGATACGGTTAATCTGGTAGGTTTGTACCCCCATCTTGAGCATAGCTTCCTTACCCCAATCTGTGGTAAATATCATTACAAACAAGGCTAACCCTGTTGCAAAAGCTAGAACTACCGGCAAGATAATACGCCAGGATATCCCCGAAACCACTACGATACCGGCTAAAATAGCCAGAAAGACTAAAGCAGTCCCCATATCTCCTTGAAGAACCAGTAAGCCTAAAACAGGGAGCGTGACTGCAACATATTGGAAGAGCAGCAACCAGTCATCCTGAAGGTTTGTCACTTCCTTACCCTGCTTAGCCCAAACACCTATTCTCGATAGAAAAAGGATGTAGGATATCTTCATAAATTCAGATGGTTGGAAAAGAGTAACTGATCCAATACTTACCCAGTTTTTCGCTCCCGTCGAAGCTACCAAAGCAGGGGAATAGAAAACGAGAGGTAGAACCATAAGCCCCAGACCGAAAATATAGAGCCAGGGGGTTACCTTCCAAAGAAACTCTGTATTAAATAACATGACAACAAAAGCAAGTACTGAACCTAGAAAAATCCATAGTACTTGCTGAGACATGACTTGCACAAGATTCTTTGGGTAATCAAAATTTGTCGCTATAAATATCGAAACCAAACCAACCAGTAGCAATATGAGAACTGGCAGGAGAATCGAGTAATCTATCCGACTTTCAATAGTATTTTTTGACTTAGCCATGTTTACTCCAAAATAAAGATTTAGCAAGAGTTATTATACCACTTTTTTGCCCAGACAAATGACCTGAATGTATAAAAAAGAGACAATTTTTTTAACGAAAAAAGCCACCACAAAAAGTGATTGACTTCTTTCATTCATTAATCTTAATTTGACACGTAGCCTTTTCCTTGAGCGTTGAAGTATACCCATTGCCCTGAAGGAATTTTAACCCAACGATTAATAGCCTTTTCCCCTGTATGAACATCATAGTAAGAGATTGAGCCATCAGGATTCGCAGCTGTTGCACCTTTCACTTGCTTACCAGTTTGGTCAAAGTAAAGGTTTTGGCCGTTGATCGTCTGTTCGCCAACAACAAGTTCACCTTTGGCATCAGCATAATACCAGTTGTTGTCTCCAGTAGTGAAGAAGGTTGATACTAACTTATTACCAGTAGCTCCATGGTAGTATGAACGGCTGCCATTCGCATTTGTTGCAAAGTCACCTTTAACCTGTTTACCATCAGTAGCAAAGAAGAGTTTTTGACCGTTAATCACTTGAGCTCCTGTAACGACATTTCCCTTATCATCAGCATAATACCATCTATCATGACCGGTAGTGAAGAAGGTTGATACCAATTTATCACCAGTATTCCAATGGTAGAATGAACGACTACCGTCAGTGTTCATTACGAAGCCACCCTTAACTTGACGACCATTTGCATCAAAGTAGAGATGTTGACCATTGATGATCTGAGCACCTGTGACATTACGTCCATGTGAATCTGCATAGAACCAGTTGTTGTCCCCTGTAGTATAGAAGCCTGGTGTATGTGCCTTAGTCACAACACCCTTAGCATCGATATTAAAGGTTTGACCATTAACTACTAGTGATGTATCCACAAGTTTCACACCTGTAATGGCATCGTAGTATGAAGTCGTTCCATCAGGATTGTTCACGAACTCACCTTTAACTTGTTTACCTGACTCATCAAAGTAGAGCTCGTCACCATTGATGGTTTGCGCACCACGAAGAACATCACCTTCGTTATTTGCATAGTATGTAGCATCACCAACTTGGAAGAAGCGGTTCTTAACTTGAACACCTTTTTCATTGAAGTAAAGGTTTTGTTTACCTACCTTAGTAAATCCAGTGGCAACATAGCCCTTATCATTAGCGTAGTACCAATTACCATCTTGTTCAAAGAAGCCTGAGTACTTACGTTCACCTGAATCGCCACAGAAGAACATCAAATGTCCATCTTTTGTAGGAATGAAGATACCTTTAGCTTGGTAACCATTGTCATAGAAGTATTTTTCCTTACCTTCTACTTCAGTCAAACCAGTAGCCATGATACCACCCTTGAAGAAGTATTGGTAGAATTTCTCTTCCTTACCACTATCATCTTTAACAGTAACTTCTTTCCAACCAGTTTGAGTCGTCAATTTACCTGACTTACCATAAACCAATGATTGACCTTTGGCATTTTTAATAACACCATCAGTAAACATAACACCATTTGGCAAGAAGAAATAGTTTGAACCGTCGATAGTTTGTTCACCAGTTACAAGGTAACCCTTATCGTTAAAGTAGTACTGTTTGCCATTATATGTCACAAATTGACTCTTAGCTTGAGTACCCGATGTTGTGTAATAAGTTACCCCTTTACCATCATAAGCAAATCCAGTCTTAGCTTTTGTATCACCAGTCAAGGCTGCTGGGAGGAAGGTACCTTTATCGTTAACGGTGAAGTACAATTTACCATCGCTGAGAACATAGTCAGAACCACGTTTTTGGATGTTTGTACCGTTAAAGTACTTAGCTTCCCATTGTTTAATCTTGACAGATGGATCAATTGTCTTACCTGACGCTTCCATAACTTCTTTGAAGATTTCTGGATAAAGTTTTTGAAGTTTGTCGAGGAAGGCCCCACCATACTGTGCTTGGAAATCCTTACCTGATGACTTGGTATTTGTCACATAGAGTTTATTAACCAAGCTAGTATCATCAAGCACCTTACCATGTGTATCTGTACGAGTAGCTGTCACTACTTCTTTACCTGGGAGAGTATACAATTGGTCTGGAACCCAGTCAGCAATGACTTGAATACCTTGTTTGTGAAGAGCCTTGAGGGCATCACGAAGGTCTTCTTTTGAACCGTATTTATTGTTTTTGCTCATGGCAAAGTCATAACGGTCTGTGAAGGCATAACCATTCTCAATGATAGAATCAAGGAAAGTGCCATCCTTAGATGAGACATATTGAGGTGCAATTTCAAATGACGTAATGCCCCATGACTTGAAGAGGTCTGCATTTGCTGCAATCAATTTATTAGTGTATTGACTATCTTCTTTAACAAAGTCTTGGAAGTTTGAGAAGCCTTCGTAAATCACTTGTGCTTCAAGTGCTGCAGAAGAGCTATAAACCTTATCCCCTTCTTTATAGGCTTTTGTTGATGGTTTAGCAAGAACGTTTTGATCGTCAGTCGCACCTACTGGTACCCAAACTGAAAGGTAACCACTCATATCAACAGTCTTAAAGCCTTTGATTTCATCAGCTGTGAAGACAAGATTTCCTTGTGCATCTGTATATTTAACAACCTTAGTATCTGAATCATTCAATGATGACACGATACCTTTATCCGTACCAAGCAAGAGTGGACGGTAGGCTTGGTTCTTGTGGGCTGCACCCATGTTGACAGTAATTGTTTCACCATCTGCTAATTTCAAATCTGGGTTATTAGCAATAAGGGTCAACATACCTGAATTGCGACCGTATTTTCCACCTTCTGTATCTGTCTTAGACATCAAATCTTGACCATAACGGACAGAGACAAGAACTTCTTTGTTGTCTTTAGCAGATGACACGCCATCACCAGCAAGGTTGTGGATATAAGATGTTTGACCACCAGCTACATACTTAGGACGTGCTTTAAGAAGAGTTGTGATTTGATCAAAGTATGGTGATTTCTTAGCCATGTACTGACCATTATCAGTATACAAATCTCCATAATAAACACGTGTTGCTGCACCCATTGTTTGAAGCATCAAAGCATAGGCTGCAGGAATATTTGAATGCGTATATTCCTTATCAACTTTCAACATATCAGCATTATAAATATCGAAAGCTTGTTTCAATTGATCTAATGTGAAAGTGAAACCATCTGTTGTAGGATCAATTTTTTTGCTGATAATGTCTGCGATAACTGTTTGAACTTCTGAGTCGTGTGCACGAACAAAGAGGTAGGTTGCAAAACCAAGTTGATCATATGATGTGACTTCTGCACGGTTTGAGAGACCGAAATAACCACCATTAATAAGGTCTTTCATTGAAGCATTACGTGCACCAGTACCCTTATTAGTTACTGGACGAGTCAATCCATGAACAATAGACAAACGGAGACCATTATCCATAGAAAGGGCAGCCGTGTTATGTTCATCTACATAATATGGGTCATTTTGTGACCAAGCTTCAAGAATTGAGATATTAGCAAGTGCACGAGCTTCAGACTCATTAACCTTGTAAGCAGCCTTCATGTATGAAGACACCAATTGAAGCATATCGATGCTAACATTGTCCACGGCATCAACACGGATACCATCAAAGTGAGCATCTTTGTCCTTGTCACCAAATACGATTTGTCCCCAGTTCATGAAGTAATACAATTGGTTAAGCATTTCAGCTTGAACAATTGGGTTTGAGTTGTCGATATCGCTTGATAGCAAGAACTCATAACCAGCATCGCTACCACTCTTAATCTTGTCTTTTGCCAAACGACTTGTCGCTGTTTGATCAAGTTTACGGTAGTCTGAGTTAGCCCACTTCGTTAAATCACTATTAACAAAGAGAAGAGCCCCTTTTTGGAAGTGTTCTTTACCTGGAGATTCAGAATTAATGTTCCATTTATCTTGGTCTTTAACAAAGGCCTCGATTGACTGACGTAACCAGTCTGTTGACTTATTAGCAGCAATCTTAACTTCAATCTTACGTTGGATGATTTGAGCTGCCGCATTCAAGCTAGCTTGAGAATTTTCAATCGTAAAGACATCTTTTGTTTCTTCACCGTTGCTAAGAGCCTTAGTCATGTAATTCAAGTAAGCTACTTGAGTATCCTTATCAGGCCACCAAGACATCAAAAGTGGACGAAAATCTTTTTCAGTTGACGCTTTCCAAGTTGTACCAGATTCAAGGATTTCTTTTGGACGGTACCAACTATCTGCTGTCAAATAACCATCAACAAGTTCAAAGCTTGCTTTTGTTGAATCGTAGGCAGCATTATTTTTTGTAAAATCAGTAACAAGATTTGTTGTTTCTTGTGTGAATGAATACGTTGATGTGCTTGAAAGGGCACCATTTTCATCAAAATAAAGGACCTGACCATTTACAGTAATGGCAAAGTTTTTCTTGTGTGAGCCATCTTCAAGAAGATAGTAATATTTACCATCTTTTTCTTTTTTAATATTATCGAGTGAGACAGCAGCCTTAATTTCAGCTTCAGAAAGCTCTTTAGACTTCTCAGCCGTTGGAGCAGCTACTCCAGCATTTGCAGCTACTTCCGATGTTGTAGCTGTTTCTGGTTTAGTAGCAACTTCTGGCTTAGCAGTCGTTTCAGGTTTGGCTTCAACCTCTACTGCTGCAGCTCTATCACTAGTTGTTCCTGAATTTGGTTGAACCGTCGTTTCAGCTGGTTTGTCAGCAGTAACTGCTGCTCGCTCTGTTGTTGTGGCATTTGAAGTATTTCCTACCTCAGTTGTTGTGCCTACCTCTTTTTCAACCACAGGATTTGTATTTTCCCCGACTGTAGTTGTTGAAGGTGATCCATTAGAGTTATTAGTTTCTTCTGCAGAAACATGTGAAGATGTGGCAACACTACCACCAACAATGGTAGCCAAAGCTACTGAAGCGACAGCCAAAGTAACCCACTGCTTCTTCACTTTGTGCAGTTTATAGCGTACTTTATTTTCCATATTCGATTTTCCCCAATATATATTTTGTCTTAAAATCTACACCTTAAAGACTTACTTATTATATCATTTTTCACTATCAAAAAAACTTAATACAACTTATTTTAATGACTTTTTTACCATCTTAATATTAAATTAAAAATCCGTCATGTAAGCGACTTGAAAGGGTATTTTTCAAAAAGAACTTTTTCTCAGAAAATATAAAAAAGAGAACCGAAGTTCTCCTTTTTAAATCAATTAGTTTAGCACTCTAGGTGGGTAAGCAAGACCATTCTTATCAAAGTAAACGTAAACTCCTGGTTGAATTTCTATCCATGTGCTAACAGCTCTCTTACCACTATCACCATAGTAATAGCTAATTCGACCATTGCCAGCACTTACTGTTTGCCCTTTTACTTGTTTACCATCTTTAGCAAAGTAATAAGTATCGTCACCAATTTTAACTTCACCAGTCACTGACTTACCATTAGCACCGATATAGTACCAATTGTTGTCTCCTGTTGTGAAGAACTCATTAGTCAAGCGTTCACCTGTTGCAGCATCATACTTGCTATAAGTACCATCTGCATTCTTAACAATACCACCCTTAACTTGGCTTCCGTCTGCATTAAAGTAGAGGTGTTGTCCATTGATAACTTGAGCACCTGTAACAGTCTTACCATTAGCGCCTGCATAGTACCAAACATTGCCATCAGTTGTGAAGAATTCGTTAGTCACTAGCTCTCCAGAACCTTCTTTGTACTTGCTGTAAGTACCATCTGCATTCTTAACAACGCCACCTTTAACTTGACTTCCATCTTCATTAAAGTAAAGTTTTTGACCATTGATAACTTGAGCACCTGTAGCGGCAACACCATTTTCATCGAAGTGGTACCATTTACCATCGATGTTCCTCCAAGTGTTCTTGATAGCATTACCAGTATGAGCTTCGAAGTAATAAGTCTTACCTTTATAGGTTGCTAACTTATCTTTAGTTTGGAAACCATCTTCACCAAAGTATTGTGTGGAACCATCGATAACAGTAAGACCTTTAGCCATGACACCTTCATTAGTGAAGTAACGGAATTTCACAACCTTAGATTCATTACCATCTTTATCAGTTTCAGTTACATCAAATTTAGTGTAACCACCCTTGTACATTTGACCTTTATAGTTATAAAGGTAAGTATTACCGTTAGCATCAACATAGAAGGCATTGCTCAACATGATACCATTTGGCAAGAAACGATAAACATCTTTACCATTTGGTGAGTATTCACCATTTGTAACCATGTGACCACGTGCATCAAAGTAATAGGTATTTCCATTGAAAGTAACAAAGGCAGATTTAGCTTGATTACCACTTGTACCGAAGTAAGTGATTCCCTTACCATCATTTGAGAACCCAGTAACAGCCTTTTCATTTCCTGTCAATTGAAGAGGAATGAAGTTACCATCTTTAGTGACTGTGAAGTATTTACCAGTTGCTTCATCGCTAAGTACATAGCCAACACCACGTTCAAGAACGTTTGTTCCGTTGAAGTATTCAGCCTTCCATTGTTTCAATTTAACAGAATCATCAATTGGTTTACCAGTTGAGATCATGTTTTCCGTGAACATTTTAGGGTACTTAGCTTTAAGTTCAGCTAAGAATTCGCCACCATATTGAGCTTGGTAATCCCTACCTGATGACTTAGAGTTAGCTACATAAAGTGAGTGATCAATGATAGCATCTGCAATCTTACGTCCTGCACCGTCAGTACGAGTCGCTGTTACGACTTCTTTACCTGGCAATTGGTAAATTTGGTCTGGAACCCAGTCAGCGATTGCTTGGATACCCGCTTTGTGAAGGGCTTTAAGAGCATCACGAAGATCTTCTTTAGAACCGTATTTATTGTTCTTACTCATGGCAAGATCGTAACGGTCTGCAAAGGCATAACCATTTTGGATAACTGAGTCAAGGAAGGTACCGTCATCGGCAGATACAAATTGTGGTGCCATTTCAAATGATGTTACGCCCCATGATTTGAACAAATCAACATTTTCAGCAATCTTACGGTTAGTATAGACTGAAGGATCTGAACCATCCGGGATAGTTTGGAAGTTTGAGAATCCTTCGTAGATCAATTGTGAATCATAAGCTTCAGTCGCTTTAAGAGTCAACTCTCCATCTTTTTTAGCTTCTGTTGAAGGTGCTACACGGATATCTTGATCATCTGAAGCTCCGACTGGAACCCAAACTGCTACGAAACCTGACATATCAAATGTTTCATAACCCTTGATGTCATTAGCGCCGAAAGTCAAGACACCATTGCTGTCTGTTTCTTTCACGTAACCTGCTGCGATTGCCTCTGCATCAGATGTAAAGTTCTTGATACCATCAGCTGTACCAACAATCAAAGCACGGTATTTCTGGTTGGCATGGATTTTACCCATTTCAACATTAAGTTTAGCTGACTCATGCAAAGTCAATTTTGGATTATTCACTACAAGAGTTACCTGACCAGAGGTACGGCTGTATTTAGAACCTTCTGTATCGTCAGCTGTCATGATGTCTTTACCATAACGTACTGAAGTGTAGACTTCACTTGTGCGGTAAAGTTCAACATCTGAATTGTCCATCTTACCATCAGTTGGCAACCAGTATGAACGTTGCGCTTGTCCACCAGATACATACTTGATACGACTCTTCATCAAGTTAACAATTGTATCGTAATATGGAGACTTAGTTTCCATGTAGTGACCATTATCTGTATAAAGGTCTCCATAGTAGACACGAGTGATAGTTTCCATGTTTTGCAACATAACAGCGTAGGCTGCTGGGATGTTGTTCAAGGTATATTTTTTGTCGCTGCTGAGCATGTCTTTGTTGTAAATCTCAAAGGCTTGCTTCATTTCAGCATCAGTAATCGTGAAACCATCTGATTTTGGATTGATTTCTTTCTTGATGATTTCAGCAATAATATCTTGAACGTTGTTATCATGGGCACGGATAAAGACGTAGTTTCCTGACGCGTCTCCGTATTTCTCATTGTATTTACCAATTGTAGACTGTTTAGCTGTACCGTCTTCGTTGTAGGCAGTGCTTCCATCTTTGTTAATCCAGTCAGTCTTAAAATCGCGTTGAGTCGTATTGAAAGTATTGTTATACAAAGGACTTACAGCTGGTGTACGATCCTTAATTGGTTTAGCCAATGAGAAAAGGAGGGCCAAACGTTGTTTATTTTCCATGGCAAGCGCAGCACCATCAGTCTTGTCATTGTAATGGTTGTCGTTAAGACTCCACGCTTCAAGAACTGAGATATGAGCAAGAGCTTGCGCCTCAGATTTATTTACACCATAGTACTCACGGAAATAGTTTGTGTAGAGTTGAAGCATGTCAGCATTGACATTATCTACCGCATCGACACGGATACCATCGAAGTTAGCATCCTTGTCACCCATAACAATTGAACCCCAGTTCATAAGGTAGTGAATTTGGTTCAATTGTTCCGCTTGAACAACTGGGTTTGACAAATCTACGTCATTAGCTAGCAAGAAGTCGAAACCACCCATGTGGTTTGGATCTGATTGCTCATCAAGAATTGATTTATCAATTGTACCAGTCTGGTTAGTTGCTGTACGGTTCAAACGACGATAGTCAGAATTCGCCCATGGTGTACGTGAATCATTCACATAAAGAAGGGCACCACCTTGAAGGTGATCTTCGCCGCCACCTTTAGAGTAGTTTTCAGTTTCTTTGTTCCATTGTGGTTGTGTCTTAACAAAGGCAGAGATAGTTTCACGCAACCATTGTGTTGATTTTTCAGCCTGAATCTTTTGCTCAATCTTGATTTGAATGTCCTTAGCAGCAACTTTCAAAGTTTCTTGCTTATCTGTACTTGAATATTTAGCATCCAAGTTAAATACTTTAGACATGTAGTTCAAGTAGTTAACTTGTGTATCTACATTTGGCCACCAAGCCATCAAAAGTGGACGGAAATCTTCTGCAGTTGATGCTTGCCAAGTCACACCATCTTTGATGATAGAAACTGGACGGTACCAGCTATCAGCAGTCAAATAACCATTAATCAATTCAAAACTTGCTTCAGATGAATCGTAGGCACGGTTATTGATTGAGAAACCATCAACAATATTTGTTGTTCCAGGTGTGAAAGAGTGTGTTGATGAACTTGTAAGGGCGCCATCTTTGCCGAAGTAAAGCAATTGACCATTTACAGTAATGGCAAAGTTTTCTTTGTGTGAACCATCTTCATTAACATAGTAATATTTACCATCAATGTTTTTGATGTTTTTCAAGGAAAGCGCAGCTTCTACTTCTGAATCTTTCAAAGCAGCTTCTGGCGCCTTAACTTCTGTATTAACAACTTCAGCCTTCACTGTTGCTGGTTGTTCTTCTGCTTTTTCAGTTGTAACAGCTGGTGCATCTGTTGTCACAACTGCTTCTTTATTTGGAACAGCTGCCACTGCTACATCAGCTGTTCTTGCTGTTGTAGCTGCTTCAGCTGTTGCTTGTGTGTTCGTTGTAGTCGCTGTTTCTACAGCATTTGTTTCTTTAGCAGGTGTTAAAACATCTGCTTCTTTTGTATTTGTACGTTTATCGGCTTCTTTGGTTGCTTCAGGAGAAGTAACTAAAGAAGCTGTTGTACCTGAATTTGATTGAGTTACTGTCTTATCTTGAGTTTCATCCGCTGAAACTGAAGATGTTGTTGCAGACAATCCTCCTACGACAGTAGCAAGTGCTGCAGAGGCAACTGCAATTGTAACCCATTGCTTCTTAACTTTATGAAGCTTATAGTGTATCTTATTTTCCATTATAATTTTCCCCGTGATTTTATTTGTCAAAATCAGACTGAAATCTATCCGATTTCAAACAATTACATTATATCATTATTTTCTAACTATTTCTCGAATTAATTGTTTTTTTATAAAATATATGTAACATAAAAGTAACATTAGAAAAGTTTTGTAACACGCCTATTTCATAGGTTTTCAATTCTCATTTTCATATCATTTGATAACTAAAACTATTTTTCATAAAAGCCGCCAAAGTCCTTGATACAATAGCTTTTACAATGATTCTGACTCAAAATTGATATTTGTCAGATTTTTTCTTTAAGGAGCATAAAAAGGCAAAATTTCTTTAAACGATTCTCGTTTTCAAGAAATTTCACCTATAAATTCATGTCAAATCATATCGTTTTTCACTTAATCTCTCAGATTAAGATTAGATTGATTGATTATTTATCAAAATCAGCATAACCATTTTCATCGAAGAAGACAGTTTTACCATCTTGGAAGGTGATCCAAGTGTTTGTCACACGTTCTCCAAGAACTGATTCGTAGTATTCTACTCCTTTTGGTGTACTGATTGGGCTACCTTTAACTTGACGTCCTAATTTATCAAAGTAATACTCTTTACCATCGATATTTTGGCGTCCTGTTACAGCCTTACCATCTTTGAAGTAGTACCAAACATTGTTACCAGTTGTCAAGAAACGGTTATTGAGACGCTCCCCTGAATCTTTATCATAGTATGAAAGTGAACCATCAGCATTCTTAACAAAGTCACCTTTAACTTGGCTACCATCTTCTTTGAAGTAATAGTTTTTACCGCCAATGCTATAGGCACCTGTCACGATTTCACCATTATCTTTGGCATAGTACCATGTCTTACCACCATCAAGAGTGAAGAAATCAGATTTGACTTGGCTTCCATCAGCATTGAAGTAATAGTTAAGGTGGTCAATTGTTTGACGACCTGTGGCGAGGTTACCATCCTTATCAGCATGGTACCACTTGCCGTTTACTTCGAAGAACTTGTCTTTAACCTTGTAACCATTATCTACAGTGTAGTAGCTAATCTTGCCATTTTCAGTAACAAATTCACCTTTAACTTGGGCACCATTTGCACGGAAGTAGTATTCGTGACCATCCAAAGTAAGGGCACCTGTCACATTTTTACCAGCCGCATCACGGTAGAACCATGTTGAGCCATCTGTAGTGTAGAATTCCCCCTTCTTAGCTTGTGCATAGCCTTGATCGTTGAATTCATACCAGATACCATCGATTTCTGCCCAACGATTTGTGTAGGCATTACCTGAATTTTTATCGAAGAAGTAGAGTTTTCCGTCTGGAGTCACATACTTAGTACCTTTAGCTTGGAAGCCATTTTCATCAAAGTATTGCAATCCTCCACCAGCATAAGTCAAGCCAACAGCCATTTCTCCAGTTGGTGAGAAATAACGGAATTTAGCTTCTGTTTCTGAAGTACCTTCTTTCGGTACATCGAATACAAAGTAACCATCTTTGTACTGCTCACCAAAGCTACCAAAGTAATAATATTTACCATCCTGTTGATAAATAGAATCACGAAGCTGGATACCGTTTGGCAAGAAGAAATAAGTCTTACCATCGATATCTTGACGACCAGTTAACATATAACCTTCTTTATCGAAGTAATAGTAATTTCCAGCATATTTAATGAAGGCATTCTTAGCTTGGAAACCACTATTATCAAAGTAGGCCATACCCTTACCATCATAGTAGAAACCTGTCTTACCACCTTGGTCTGTCAAAGGTTTTGGCAAGAAGATACCATTATCAGTAACTTGATAATAGCGACCAGTAGCATCGTTGCTGAGAACATAACGATTACCACGACCAAGGATATTAGTACCATTCATGTACTTAGCAGACCATTGCTTGATTTTAACAGATGGATCAATCTTCTTACCAGTTGATATCATCACATCTTCAAACAACTGTGGATATTTCTTTTGGAGCTCATCAAGGAACTCACCACCATATTGAGCTTGGAAGTCCTTACCTGATGATTTAGAATTTGCAACATACAAACTGTTATTAATATAAGCATTGGCCTTTGGAGTACCATAACTATTAGCACGTGTCGCTGTTACCACTTCTTGTCCTGGCAATTGGTAAAGTTGGTCTGGTACCCAGTCAGCAATTGCTTGAATACCTTGCTTGTGAAGCGCCTTAAGGGCATCACGAAGATCTTCTTTAGAACCATATTTGTTATTCTTACTCATGGCAAGGTCATAGCGGTCCGTAAAGGCATAGCCATTTTGGATAACAGAATCAAGGAAGGTACGGTCATCAGCCGATACAAATTGAGGAGCCATCTCGAATGATGTGATTCCCCATGACTTGAAGAGTTCTGCATTTTCTGCAATCAATTTATTAGTATATTGGCTATCTTTTTCAACAAAATCTTGGAAGTTTGAGAAACCTTCATAGATAACTTGTGAGTCCAATGCTTCAGTAGCAGAAAATGTCTTGTCAAGTTTCTTATCTGAACCTTTAACACGGATATCTTGGTTATCAGGCGCACCTACTGGTACCCAAACACCAAGATAACCTCTCATATCAACAGTTCGATACCCCTTGATTTCATCTCCACTGAAAGTCAAGTTCCCTTCAGCATCAGTGTATTTAATTTTTCCAGCTGCTGCTGCATCATTTTCGTAAGTGACAATTCCCTTATCAGTACCAAGAAGTAATGGACGGTAGGCTTGGTTAGCATGAAGTTTACCCATGTTAACTTTCAAAGTACCATCACCCAATGAGAAATCCTGATTATTGGCAATAAGGGTCAACATACCAGAATGTTTACTTGTTTCTGCTACACCCGTAGTTTGGTCAGCAGTCATAATATCTTTACCGTAACGAACAGATGACAAGATTTCTTTTCCATTGAACGTGTCGACTTTCATCGATTGTCCACCTGAAACATATTTCATACGGTTCTTCAAGAGTGTTGTGATAGCATCGTAGTAAGGAGACTTGGTAGCCATATATTGGCCGTTATCCGTATAAAGATCTCCATAATAAACACGAGTTACCTGCTCCATATTTTGAAGAATCAAAGCATAGGCAGCTGGAATATTGTTAATAGTATAACGTTTTTCTGCCTTCTTCATATCTTCATTATAGATTTCAAAGGCACGTTTCAATTCAGCATCAGTCATGGTATAACCATCTGATTTTGGATTGATTTCTTTTTGAACAATATCACGAATGATATCTTGAACAAGGTTATCATGAGCACGCGCAAAGATATAGTTAGCTTGTGTATCTCCATACTTACTATTATTTGTACGGTCTGTCAAACTGCTAGTAATCAAATCTTTCAATGAAGAGCCTGATCCATAAAGTGCACCCATAATTGCATAACGAAGGTTATTATCCATGGCAAGGGCTGCACCATCATGTTTTTGATTATAAGCATTATCATTTAAATCCCAAGCTTCAAGGATAGAAATGTGAGCGAGTGCATTGGCTTCAGATTTATCCACACCAAAGGCTGCTCGGAAGTAGTTTGTATAAACTTGGAGAAGGTCAGCATCGACATTGTCAACTGCATCAACACGGATACCATCAAAGTTAGCATCCTTATCACCCATAACAATTGATCCCCAGTTCACAAGATAGTGAATTTGGTTCAACTGCTCAGCTTGCACAACTGGATTTGAGTTATCAACGTCATTGGCAAGTAGGAATTCATAACCACCCAAATATCTTCCTGTACCATTTAGAGAACCATCTTGGTTACTTGGTGTACGGTTAAGCAAACGGTAATCAGAATTTGCCCAAGGTGTCTTGTCATTATTGACATAAAGAAGAGCTCCCCCTTGAAGGTGGTCAGCAAGGGTATAGTTTTCAGTTGTAGTATTCCACTGGTCTTGTTCTTTTACAAAAGACTCAATTGCTTGACGAAGCCATTCAGTTGATTTTTTAGCTGAAATTTCTTGTTCAATCTTAATTTGAATTGTCTTAGCAGCTGCATTCAATTCAGATTGACTTTGGCTGGTTGAATAAGTTGCGTTAAGGTTAAAGTGTTTAGAGAAAGTATTGAGGTAGGCAACTTGTGTATCTACATCAGGCCACCATGCCATCAAAAGTGGACGGAAGTCTTTCTCAGTTGATACACGCCATTTTTCACCATTTTCCAAAATAGTGACTGGACGGTACCAGCTGTTTGGTGTCAAGTACCCATCTACCAACTCGAAGCTTTCTTTCTTAGAATCGTAAGCACGGTTATGTGAAGAGAAAGCATCAACTAGATTAGTTGTACCTGGTGTGAATGAGTGTGTTGATGTGCTTGTCAAAGCACCGTCTTTACCGAAGTAAAGCAACTGGCCATTAACTGAAACAGCAAAATTTGTTTTGTATGAACCATCTTCCTTGACATAATAGTATTTACCATCAACTTGTTTGATGTTGTCCAAAGAGAGTGCTGCTGTTTCTTCTTTTTCAGTAACACCAGATTTTGGTTTTTCAGCTACTGTAAGCGTTGTATCTGTCGCAGTCCAAGTTGCAGCTGGTGTTTCTGTTGTCGCACCATTTGCTACTGCTGCACGATCAGTTGCTGCTGGTGCTGCCGTATTAGTAGTGGTGTCTGCTGCAGTGGTTACTGCCGCAGGAGTTTCGACTGTTGTAGTATCAGCAGCCTTGTCAGTTGTTACTGCTGTCGCATCTGTCGTAGCAGTTGCTGCAGGAGCGGCTACTTCATGCGTTTCTACCACAACATCGCTTTCAGCTGTCGTAGAGGCAACTGGTTTCGTTGTTTCATCGGCTGAAACCTTTTGATTAGCTACTGTAGCACCACCTACGATAGAGGCAAGTGCTGCCGAAGTGACGGCAATCGTCACCCACTGCTTCTTAACTTTGTGAAGCTTATAATGTACCTTTTTTCCCATTTTAGGTCCTCTTTTCATTTTCCTCGTTTGAATAAAAATCTACATAATTCAAACAATTTCATTATAGCATATTTTTTTTAAGCATTTGGAAACTTTATCAGCCCTTTTAACTTTTTAATCATAATGTAAATTGAACAACATTTCGATAAATATTAAAAACTACCGAATATAGAAAACAGTAGTTTTTAATATTTTTTAGGAAAGGTTTTAGAGGTAATTTAATTAGCTATCTCAATTCAATCAGTTGGCAGTTTTCAAGTCAGCTATTAAGCAAAAACCACGTTATGTTGAACCCGATAGCTGACTAAAAAGAGCAAAGTTTCTGTAACCAATTTTGCCAGAACTAGTCCTAAACCAATGGCAACTAGACTACTAAGTAAAAAATAGTTACAGGCCAAGAGGACCAGGACCAACATAAAGTAGCGAACACTCGATCTAAAGAGAGAGCTTGTCGGATTAAAGACCACATTAGCGTTCAGCAAACACTGGCTGGAAGCCGAAATCACACGAGCTAGCACGACCGAAAGGAGGAGATTTTTCGTCAAGGCAAAGAGCACAAATAAGGCTGTTGCATCAATGACTGAGGCCAAGACGGCCGTGCCAGAGAACTTTAAAAAAGGGCTGTAAATACGGATGGAATCACGAATGGGCCGAAAGTGCGAACTTTTATTTTCCTCCAGATAAACGGTCTCGATAGGGACTTCAGAGATTTGGTGGCCTGACTTTTTGGCTTCAAGCAACATATTAAACTCGTACTCAAAACGATTGCCATCCAGATTAAGAAGCCATGGAATCAGGTCGGTTGACATGCCTCGAAGTCCTGTCTGAGTATCTGTTACCTTCTGACCAGTTACCAGATGGAAGAGCCCTGCAGTCACCTTGTTGCCGATGCGACTACGTGCTGGTACCTTACCAACAAAGGCACGCGCACCTAAGATAAGATGGCTTGGATTATTCTCGGTTGCCTTGGCAACACGGACAATATCCTTAATCAAATGCTGACCATCACTGTCAACTGTGACAATAGGCTGAGCTGATAGATGTTGGCTAACCACTTCTTCTTGAATATAAGCGAAAGCAGTCTTAAGAGCAGCTCCCTTTCCTTTATTAATCGGATGAGTTAGGACAGTCGCTCCAATAAAAGCCGTTTCGTCGTAATAGTCGTTATAGCCTGGGCCACTCCCATCATTAACAACAATAATACGGGCTTTAGGGAGTTTTATGGTAATATCTTGAACCACCTGAATCAGGCGTTTGTCTGGTTCATAAGCTGGAATAATAATATACATAGGCACTTCCTTTCTGTTTCATCCTATGACTCTTTAGTGTCCTCCGCTAAAGCCACCTGTTTGTCCTCCATCTTGGGGACCACCGCCGCCAGGCATTGAGTTTTCAATCTTAGTTTGTTTTTCACCATTGATAGTAATGTCACCACCGGTATAGGTCGCTGAACCATCGAAGTCAAAGCCAGACTGACCAGTCAAATTAATCGTTCCACCCGATACAATAATATCGCCGTTAGAATCGATTGGGTCGGTATCACCCTGGCCAACCTCAACATTTAGGGTTCCACCGGTCATCTTGAAGAAAATCTCACTTTGACTGGCATTAGCATTGGCGGCATTAACACCATCATCCGTCGCATAGACATCGATATTTCCACCATTGATGGTCACAGATTTACCTTCGATACCTTCGGTTGATTTTTCAACCTTGTAAGTACCACTATCAATAATCAGGTCACCAGACGCATGAATACCGTCGTCACCAGCCTTGATGGTCATGGTATTGTCAGATAGATACATGGTACCTGCTGAAGTGTCGTCATCATTGTCGACCTTAACAGCATCTTCCTCAGCCTCAATGGTCATGGTTGTTCCCGTGATGTTGAGTTCATCATTGACATTGAAGGCATCACCAACTGAGGTAATCTTATAGGTACCACCAGTCATATGAAGGCTGTCATTGGCTTTAATACCGTTATTTTTCTTGGCATCAATGTTAAGAGTACCTGAACCGTTAATGGTCAAATCTCCTTTAGAGAAAATCACAGCATCCGCATCTTCATCACTATTAGAACTTGAATCAGAAAGTGTGTTTGTGGTGCCATCTTTGAGGGTCAGATAGACATGACCAGCTTTTGTGGCGTTGATTGCTGCATTTGTATTTGTCATGGTAACACCATCTAGGACAATATGGACATCATCTGAATCACCGGCGTCCACCTTGATTTGGAGTCCATCGGATTTTCCTGAAATGACGTAGGTCCCAGCTTTGGAGATGGTTACAGTTGAACCTGATAGGGCTGCACCATCACCTGAAACATCCGCAGATGAGCCTGATAACTTAATCTTAGTAGCTGAGCTTTCATTATAAGAGGTATCAGAATCTTTAGAAGTAAAATAGTTGCTGTTGTTCTTATTTGTTTTCTTACTAGTCGTTGCTGTTACAGCACTTGTTTTTGATGTCGTGCTTGACGTCGTCCCAGTTGACTGACTGCTTGATTGGCTACAAGCTGTCATGACTGTTAGGGCAGTCGCACAGGTCAATAAAGTCGTCCATTTTTTTAGTTTTTTTAATTTCATATTTTTTCCTCTCGGGTTCGTTTGGATGATTACAGTTTACGGGACTTAGCTAAAACATTTCTAAAGGTTAACTAAAACTTATCTTAAGTTAAGTTTGGTGAAAGTTTAGCTTAGGAAAACTTTCAGAAAAGTCCCATAGACTAATAGTCGAGCAAGTAAGTGCTTTATAGAAATAATACATTTGCTCTCAACTTTTCTACTATAAAAAAAGAATTAAAACAATAAGTCGACTGTTTGAAAACAGATGTTCCTGCAACAAATTCCCTATTTTCCTGGGAGTTGCTTTACGGCTTTGTATCTTATCTAAAAAAGGAGTTTTTTCATGGTTAAACAATTGGAAACACGTTTTAAACGTATTGAAACAAAATATGTGGTCTCAAAGGAAAACCTTGAGGACCTGCTCACTGATCTTAAGGAGTATTTGGTAGAGGATGATTATCCGACATCTACCATTTCAAATATTTACTTTGATACGGATAATTTTGACGTCATCCAAGATGCCTTAGATGGTAATCACCGTCAAGAGAAAATCCGCATGCGTACCTACCTAGCCAATCCCAAAATTGATAGTAAGGTCTTTTTAGAGGTTAAAGCCAAAGATGATGAAGGAATCGGTCATAAGTTTCGTCTCGTTTCAACTCCGCTTGTCATCACTAACTTGATGACAGACGGTAAGAATCATGGTCAAATCACTGACCGCCAGCTATTACAGGATATCCACCACTTACGTCAACGCTATGATGAGGGACTTAAACCTCGTATGTATATCTACTACGACCGTTTTTCGATGAAAGAAAAAGAGACTATCGAAGGCTATGCCTACAATAAAGTTCGTGTTACCCTTGACCAAAATTTGACTTACCGTGATGAAGACGTCAGTCTCTTTAAGGGAAATCATGGTTTTCCCCTTCTTGATGAAGATACGATTATCATGGAAATCAAGGCACCTGGCAAAAAGCCTGACTGGCTTCAAGCTATCTTAGACAAACATGGTTTGGAAGAGCAGAAATTCTCAAAATACAGCTGTGCCTATCATAAGTCTCAAGGTCTAGACTACGGTCCACATCCAGTTCAAGAAAAAGGAGCTGCCGCCTATGTCTAATCTCTTCAATTCTATCTTTAATGATGCGACCGCAACTGCTAGTCCCCTTCAACTCATGATGGCCTTACTGGTCAGCCTTATTTTAGGATTAGCCCTGACCTGGACTTATAAATACCGAACCCTCTACACCAGAGAATTTGTCATTAGTTTGACCCTACTTCCATGTTTGATGACCCTGGTTATCTTCCTTGTCAATGGGAGTTTGGGGACCTCTATCGCCGTGGCTGGGACCTTTAGCCTCATTCGTTTTCGTTCAGCTACCAGTGGTTCCAGGGAGCTGATTGCTGTCTTTATGGCCATGATTATTGGTCTGGCATCTGGGACAGGCTATCTCTTACTGGCTGTCCTCTTTACCATCTTCCTTTTGGCTGTTTGGCTTCTTTTGGAAAATCGTCAAAGTCGTACCGACAACCAACGTCGTAGGCTCCTGACCATTAACGTCCCTTACCAAGACTTGATTGACCAAAAAATCACTAAAACCTTGCTCAATTTCACAAGCGAATGCGACCTGATTTCCCTTAACACCACAGGTGGGGGTGAGACCATGCAACTGGTCTACGAAGTGGACTTGAATCCCCAAGTGGATGACTTCCAATTGACGAATCACCTTATCTCAAGTATTGAAAATTGTGATCTTGCCCTAACCAAAAAAGCTAAAAAGAAAAAGAATCTGTAAGACAAAAAGACATCTCCGACTGATTTTCGGAGATGTTTTTGCATGTTTTGAGGTTAGTGTTTTCACTTAGCTGTAACCCCACTTTTAACGGCCTAGTATGGCAGTCTAGCTTATCGATGAAAATCAAAATACTTTCTAATCATCTTCATCTTGGACAACCTTGCCATCTTGTATGTTAAAGGTATAGCCAATATATCCGGAATTGTCATAATAAGCGGAATTTTCTTTATCAGTTGTGAAATAATAAAATTCGTACTCTCCGTCTGGTAGCTTGCTAGCATCCAGTTTCTTCGCTGCCTCTTCTAAATCTTTCTTACTGGTATTTTCTGTATCACTTACTCTTATTGACATAGTAACAATATGTTCATCAATCATTGTTTGATAAGGAATTTGATAATACCCATAAAAATCATGCTTGCCATTTTTACGGTTTTCTTCAGCTAAATGTTTTCGACGATTACCAGCCTCTTGATCTATCAGTGTATTATCTTTGAAAGAGAAATCTTCGATATCAAGGCCTAAAGATTGCTTTTTAAGCTCCTTAAAGAGTTTTTGCTCTTCTTTTTTTACAGATTTTTGTTGTAAATAGGTTTCCGAGTAAAGGCTAGGAGTCTCATATTCTTCACTATAAACTGTCCAGTCCAGTTGAAATGTAATTTTTCCATCTAATATTATGGGTTGATTATCGTAGGTTTCCTCTGAATAGGTATAATAGACATAAATGCCTGCACTATCTAGAAACACCTTTTTGATATGCTTAACTTCGACCTTTCCCTTAAAACCATTATGAGCCAAGATTCTTTGCGTTTTTTCCCTGGCTTTTGAGTAAGTAATTGGAAGTAGCACTGTGCAACGAACTAAAAGAATAGAACAGAGGAGGAGAATAGCTAAGCAAGAAATCTTTAAAATATTAGGAGTATTTTTCTTCATAGGACATCCTTCCTTTCCTCAATGATTTGTATAAATAAGCACACCAAATCCTTCAAATAAAACGAGCTTTCTTCACTCCTATTATAGCATTTTAAAGCGCTTTCTTATGGTGGTTCGAGAAACAAGCTTGTCAGGATTACTCTAAAACAAAATACTGGAGAATAATTCTCCAGTATTTTTAATTCCATAATCCATTCTCCTTTGCAGCTTTTTCTGCAAGTGAAATGGCTTTATTATATTTAGTGCCAAACTTCGTACGAATGTCCTTTACATCCATATCAAACGCTTTTTTCCAGTCCTTATTTTTTATATACTCAGCTTGTTTCTCACGATATTGTTTTGCAGCTGCTGATGCGCCATAACTTGCTGTCTTTTGGTGATCTTCTTTTGTCATCACAATAGCAGGGCCATTCTTTCTTGACATAATAGTCTCTTCGCTAGCAGCATTGGCAGGAATATGATGAATCTCTAAACCATTACTTTTTAACTTATTTTTCAATTTTTTAAATAAGTCTCCGTAAGTTCCTCCAAACTTTGTAGCATTTTCTGGAGTTATTTCCACATCTCCCTTAGGATATCTCCTTGTTGAAATAAACTTCTTGCTACTTGTTAATACCTTACTAGCTCCTGAGAAAAAAGCAGAATATTTAAAAGCTTCTGAAGAAGCTAACATACTATCTTCAAGAATCTCAGTATTATTTTTTCCATTTATTTTAGATACTCCGGCAGTAACGACACCCGATATGGCAGCTGCAATAGCTGCTTCTGATGCCGTCTCTCCAACAACCATCATAACGGCCATTGGAGTTGTTGCTCCACCAGATAATACAACCGAAATTGAAGCACATACAATAATAACTCCACTCCCTACTGCAACATTTTTTATTGACTTTTCAAATACTTTAGTATCAAAAGGACGTGGATCTAACTCTGCAACTGTTGTTCCTAACTGATTAACTGTGAAACTATATTCAGATGTATCAAACATCTCTAATAACTTTTTATCTGTGTATCCAAAATATACATTTTCTTGGGAATTAAACTCTAACTCCTCATAATACTCTTTTGACA
>OGJZ01001330.1_pt1 | contig 23530 bp, 29 predicted proteins | sample 1572321 | NCBI WGS metagenome assembly OGJZ01 (sample SAMEA2582086, study PRJEB24529) | metagenome | biome: Human gut stool | place: China | collected 2011 | reverse complement strand
CCAGCCAGCCGCAGCACGTTCTTGCATACGACGTGGCTGCGGCTTCCAACATTAGACAAATAACTCTTTAAATTGCTTTTAAATTATTTCGTTTGAATGCCAGTAACAGGAAATCGTTTATATAGGGTTGATAGCCCAACGTTATAGATACGTGCAACATAACGCCGCGATTCCCCTGCTGCAATTAACCTCCCTGCCTGCGCCACTGCTCCTCCGTTAATTTTGGCCTCCGGCCACCGAGCCGCCCTTCTGCCAAGCTTGTTCAATCAAATCCGATCATGTAAAATCTATCAATCTATTTTTTTATAATTAAATCCATGATTTGAAATGACAACATTAACACCAGTAAGCATCTTGTATTCTATAGCTATTCCTTTAGTTTTGTTTTTTATATTAACAAAAATATCACTATTAGATAAATTGATGTCCCTTGACTCCCCTGGGAAGTACGTTTATTTAGACCCTGTTAGAGGTATCGCTGCGCTGCTTGTATTCATACACCATTCTATAATGGTATACAACCAACATACCACAGGGAAATTTAGCCCCGGAGGTATGTTTAATTACGAATCTACGTTCATAGGGAAAATATACGTTCATTTTGGACAAACATCCGTGATGATATTTTTCATGATCACGGGATTCCTTTTCTTTAGTAAAATACTATCATTTGATAAGCCACTTAACGTAAGAGTTTTCTTCTCATCAAGAATAAAAAGACTTATCCCGGCAATGTGCTCTTGTTTTTTCTTGTATGCTCTTGTTTGCTACACATTAAGGGATCAGTCTAACCAATCAAGCTTTATAGATTATCTAATTTCATGGTTCTCGTTCGGTTTTATAGGTTTACCAAAATTATCAGAAAGCATACCTGGTTGGTCTGTGACTGCTGGGGTATTTTGGACCTTAGTTCTTGAATGGAAGTTTTATATATTAATACCGTTCTTTAGTGTATTCATTATCGGAAAAAGAACAGCACTGATATTTTTCATGGTTATTGTTGCACTTATCCTCTATCTTTATAGTAAAAGCTACTATACTGAAAAAGATGCATCTATTTATTTGTGTTTTATGGCTGGTTTTGCAATCTCGTTATTTAATAACTACTGTAATAGGTTACCCACAACATGGATTGCAAGCCCTTTAACCTCGTTTCTTTGCATAATTATTTACATCTACAGCTTTTACTACACATATGGTTCTTACAATTTTACAGTCACATTTGCAACATGCATTTTTTTGACCTCTGTTATTTTTGGAAATTCCTTTTTTGGGATTTTAAAAATTAAAGCGCTTCACTGGGCGGGGAAAAGTAGCTATAGTATTTATATAATGCATGCTCTTATAATGCATATAGTTTTCCCCGTTACTGCACGCTCCATTGGTTATTATTGGAGCCTATTTGTTGCAGCATCATTTCTTTGCGTTTTAGCACTATTAAACTATATTTTTGTGGAAAAGAGATATATGCATAGCAACAAATATTTCACTCAGACCTCGATCAGAGGATAGAGTTTAATTGAAAAACTAGTTGAGACACAAACCTCAACTAGTTTTTCAGTCAGCTAAATAGCTGCGCGGAATAGTGCTACACTTTCGGCCAGCCCTTGCAGCGTAAGGCTTTGGGGCTGTTACCGCACTGCATCATGCCTACGGTGTATTGCCCTTAGGCAACACACCACATGCCAGTAAACGGCAGGTGTAGCGGTATTAGGCGCAGCTATTTAGTTAGGCTGTGTAGGCCAGATGATATCTGGCGCGCCAGAAATATCAACCGCGTCCAGCGCATCCAGATAATCAAGCCATGCGTTATATTGTTCTTTCTCCGCGTCCTTCAGGCGGCCCATTGCTGCTTTACCAGGCCACTGCCTGCTGTTCATATACTCGTTAGCCTGATCAATTCGGGATTGTTTTTCGGCGTCCGCTTCTTCAACTTGTTCCTCATGACTTAAAGGCGGAAGATCAACCCAGGTAGGTTGCCCATCTTCTGTAGCACCGCGCGTTTTCCCTTGTGGCGGAGTTCCTGAATAAGTAGCAAACATGTCACCTGAAACAGAAATAATATCATCAGGTAAAGTTCCCGCAGCTTCATATAACGACATTAGTTCTTCAGGATAAAATGCCAGAGTCGAAGGAGAAAAATAATAGTTATCCATAATTAATACCCCACCGCAAACCAACGGAAATTATAGGAACCACCAGTGGCATCGCACCGTAAAAGAAATTGAGTTGCTGTTAGGTTTCCGGCAGCACCAGCTACGACAGTGCTGCCACCATTATCGTAAGTTGCGACAACCTGAGCACAAAAAGTGGGGAATGCCACTGGAAACGAGACAGAATTTCCAGTACCAGCTACATTTCCCACCCCAGCAATAGCGGCCCCCCACTGAATAATTATCCCTGAGGGTAATATCTGTCTCCCACTTGAAGCGCGAGTCGACGCAAAACTATTCATATCGGGTATCTGATTAGCACCCGTGCCGACATCACGTTTTGAGGCAGTTCCCAAACCGAGGTTTGCGGTAAGCGCATTCGTGAACTTGGTCACTAACCCGTTAACATCGGCATTGTCCAGGGCGTCCGCTCCGGAGTTCGCAATAAACTGCCCAATCAGCGCGCCAATGGTGGTCGCCTGCCGAATAGCTTTATTTACCTGGGCGCTGGATGCTTTACCCGCGGTAAAGCCAGACAGCAACGCCGGAAGCGCTTCCCAGTCAGCCTGGGACATGACGTTAGCGTTAGGATCAAGCGCGAACGCTTTAAAATTATTTGTTGCCATTAGAGTAAAGTCCCCCATGCTCCTACATCGAGCCCGCCGATGTATTCGTTATCCATATCAAATCCAAAGAATTTTGAACCCTCGGACGGTGTTTCTACCGAAGGCGTTTCAACATCACCGGCCCATACGCCAGCAGCTTTTACGGTGAGATAGCCCTGTTTGATAGCGGCGATCAGTTCGAGTGACACATCAGAAATATCAGTCTCGGGGAAAACCCAGACCGAAATCGTCATGTCCTGGTTGTCGACGATCTGCATCTTCAGGCCAGAGCCTGCAGTCGCAGCGTCAAGGATGGGCGGCAGAGAGTCGTTGCGGCCGTCCCAGTTGTTGATAGCGATTTTTGCTTTCAGAATGATGCGGTAAGTGTCATCGCTCAGCGACGTATAGCCTGAGTCCGGATCATACGGCCCTTGCCAGACGCCCTGGTCATATCCGAGCCCGTCGGTGTCCCAGCTGAAATAAACCCCCGTAATGGGCTGGCTGACTATACGGCTACGTCCGATCCAGAGCCCGAGGGTATCAAGCTGGACGCCTACCGCCGTATCAATGTCAAACGCGCTAACCAGCCCCCGGGTGGCTGATGTGATGTCAATCAGCGGCCGGGTGCTCAGGTCGATGTGATCAAAGTATTTCGGTCTGGTGGCGTGGTAGTTGGTGATTAAATCTGTGTACTTGCTCATGACGTCACCGTTAGAACAATATTTTCCGGCTTACAGGACGCTGACTCGTTGTATGCAATATTGATATTGGCCGCCGCTACAGTTCCGGCTGATTTGCCAATTAGCAGTTCCTGAATGTCGTAATAACGAGCACTACCACCACTGACCACGCCCAGATTTGCCGGGGAGTAAATGCGACTCAGCAGAACTGAATCACCGATCGTCAGCCCGTTGATGTAATCCGCGACGGCCTGCTGAATCTGTACGCCAATTTGCGACGTGTAGCCCGTAAAGGCTTTCAGCGTGATATGCCCGAAAATCGGGACATCGGTAGAGCGCGAGAAGCTGATTACGTGAGGATTGCCGTAAGTGTCCGGTACAGTGACAGAGGTCGTCCCGTAAGTCGCAGTTCCCTGCCCTTTGTTCCCCCGGATTGTCTGGGCTATTTCAGTAACATCTCCCCCATCAACAATGGCGGAAATTGAGTGTGGCGGCAGCCCGTTGATGTCGGTTGCCCCCGTGTCGTTCTCATATAGTTTGTGACGTGTCACGCCAGCAACATTAGCGATAGCACCGTCGACACCTTCAAACGGTGTGATCGATGGTAGCGCGACGCTTTGCCCCTGCCGAATGCGCAGCTCTGCGTCGGTTTCGGCTGGTGAACCGACAGTAGCCGCAGCTGGATTGGTTACCGACACCCAACCACGGGTCGGGGTGTTGATAGTGGTAATAGTCCCGGCCAGCGCCGCAACCGAACCGCTATTCGCACATGTGGCTGTCACCAACACAGTACCGTCAACGCCGATCGTTACACTCGAGGGAAAATTCCAGATAATGCCGTTTTTATCCCGTGCGGAGCCATTCATGATAGTCGTGCCTGCCGTACCGGTTAACAGAAGATCAGCGGTAGAGTTTGTCGCTACTTTTCGCGTGATTCCGTTAATTTTCACATTGCTGCTAAGTGCTGCTGCCTTCGCTGTCGTTGGTGAAAACGAGTTGTAGATCTCGATAGCAGTATTGTTAGCGTCATGTACGGCAAGAGCCACCAGCGCGACCATTTGCCCGTCTTTGCTGTCTGGTTCGAGGTAGGCATCACTACCGTAAATCTGCCTGAAATAGCTGGTCAGTGTATCTAGGATTGTCTGGTAATCAGGCGCACTAATCCCCTGGGCGGTTACCGTTGCCGATAGCCCCAGCGTGTCGAGGTTCAAAGCCATTTATGCCTCGCTTGTTACAGTCGTCTGGCCGTAGATTGTGTCAATGGTGGAAGTGAATGTGACGCGGCGGCTGGTGCCGTCATAATTGGTATCAAAGGAAAGAATAGACAGAACGCCCGGCGTGTCCTGTATGCGTTCGCGTATAGCCAGGATGTAGACGTCAGATCGCTGTTTACCAAGCACTGACTGAACATACGGCGTGCCTTCCGTCAGATCGAGAAACCACTGACCACGCCACAGCTCGAAACGGGTTTTTACGGCCTGGGCGACACACTCAGGACTGTCAATAAGAAAGGTATCGTCACCCTGCCCGAAAGTGTAATCACCTTCAGCGTCTTCTCGTCGGTATCGCATCAGTTTACCTCGCCAGAATTACCACTACCCGTCTGAACGCCTTTGTGGGTATGCGTATCGTCAATGGATTTACCGTTAGATTTGAGCGTCCCGAAGAATTCGATCGCACCAGTAATTTTCGCCGCAGTACCACTGGCAAGGCTGCCGACCATTCCCCCCATCCAGGTGAGTAACCCAGTAATAGTTACCTTAGCCGAGAACGTCGATTCAGGAGCGATAACATCGAGTCCGCCCGGCGCAACAATTTTAATTTTCTGCGTGGTGGGATTGAGTTCGAAATAGGTACTGCCATCGTCGCTACGTAGTTGTGTAGCTCCTGTACTGATACCATTGATTTTCTGTGCTTGCGACTGCGGGCCAACGATGGCGAACGCATCAGACAAGTCATGCTGGCGCGGGTCGACGGTCTCCTGAACGCCGCCGCTCTGCCACCAGAAATCTATGCATCGGTCAGCAAAGATCAGCAGACACTCGTCGCCTTCTTTTACCGGAAAGGTCAGCGTGCAACCGCCGCCGCGCGGGAAGATGACAGGAACATCCACCAGCGGTTTTAATTCGGTGGAGCCATCGCCAACAATACCGCGAAGCGCCACCTCTACTGTGCAGGTAACAGTATCAGGATCGAACGACTGAATGATGCCGGGCATCGCTACGCGCATCTGGGTAGACACCGAATCGGCTATGGCCTGCGCGGTCTGCTGCTCGCCGCCGATCTGTGATTGAGTTGGAATTGGCATAAAAACTCCATAAAAAAACCCGCTCGGCGGCGGGTTACTGATCAAATGTCAGGGTTTGAGGGCTGATTTGTCCGTGCTATTTATCTTCTTTGCAGCCCTGAATGTAGGTCTTGCTTAAAACCACGGTAACGTCGTGGTTCGTAGCGAGATACAGGCTGCCAAGAAAAAGCCGCAAGGCAATTTTTAGCTTCTCACGATAGGGGCCGGATACCTTTATGCCAAAATCAGAAACAACCATAAAATTTACTCCAGCAATAGGCAAAGAATTGCTCTCCATAATCCAGGATAACATACCTGAAAGCGACTATAAAATACGCAGACGAATCAGAACTGCTGACTCAATTAATGCGGTTGGCACGCTCGTCGACATAACTATCATCGTAGCCACGTCGTCACCAGCTTGTATAGCCATTGCATCTATCGCAAGAAAATGGATACAGACCAGATCATCCAAAAAAATAACAATGACCACAGAGAAAGGTAAAATCGAAGTAGAAAACCTGACGTCAAAAGAACTGATTGAAGTAATGGAGCAGTGCAAGAACATCAGCTTCAAAGAGGAATAACTTGGCGCGCCGGTCAACCCGGCGCTTTTTCTTTATACCTACTTCACCTTCACGCAGTCGTATGTTGCATACTGACGCGGCGAATCCATGCTGGCTTGCAACCACTGTGCGTTGAGAATGGCTTTGCCGTTGCGCTTGATGTACTCAAGCCCAACCCAGCGGCCGGGTTGGTCGGTTGCAACCATCCATTCTGCTTTCATGTTTTGGTAGTCATCTTTAGACTTGAGAAAAGACATTTTTTGCGTTTCAGGTTTTACCCCGTTAATAAGCATTAGTCCTTCTTTGCCCGCAGTGAGGCGATACGGCCCGCACTGAGTATCAGCTAAGGCCTCTGACGTGCCGACAACTGATAAAAGAACACCACAAATTAGAAGTTTGGCCTTACCCATCTTATACCTGCCATTTTTTAAGCGTGTCCTGACTAACCATTTCACGAGCACCACGCGCAAAACACATCAAATCCATGTACCACGCCTGACCTCTGGTGTCGCCAGTATAGTCGATAGCTTTGACGATATAAACGCCATCTGTCGCAATGCTGGCTGCCTGTGACGTTGTGCCTGTCAGCACACGGTTGCCGTTCTCTTCTGTTTCGGTGATGCGACCGGGCGACTGTGCGATTTCGCTATTGCCGAGCGCGGCGCGGTACACCGAAGCCTGATCGAGCTGGATAAGACCATTAATACGGATGTTTGGGTTTATCAGGCACCGCACGTTTACTCCGCCGCCCATCGTTTGTTGCGGCATACCGATCAGGCCAGTATCGGCATTCAACACAATGGCTTCGTGAATATATTTATCTTCAGGAACCATCTGGACCTGACCATCCACCAGCTGCCATGTTGCCTTACATTGCGCAGCAATATTATCCATCACGTTGCGGCTGGATGAGTAAATCGCGCGGCCACGAGGAAACACGGTATCAGGAAAATCGCCGGTAATGCCCTGTGTCACGCCGAACGCGTTGAAATCCTGCATCGTCGCCCGATGCAGGTCCGCAACGGTATAACCAGCGGCAAGCGTGGTGATGGTGGTCGCATAGAGGAACGCTTCGTGATCACCAATGGCCTGAATCAGCACCCAGGAATCGGTGATGTTGTCCTTCCCGGTGACGGTGAAGCGAATATCACCGTCAAATATCAGGCCGTAGTTCTGACCGTTCACCTGCCCTACCTGGTCTGGTGAAATCTCCCGGGCGACACCAACCTGGCTCGCATCAACATCCGGCGCAATACCGTCATACCCGGCAATGATGCGAATTTTTGCAAACTCCTGCCCCAGTATCTTGTTCGTGGTATCGGTCGAAAGGTTGTAAATTTTCACGTTTGCCACGCGCGGCCAGCGTGTATCTGCCCACTCGATCTGGAACGTGACTTTAAAGTCAGACAGGGAAATACCCTGCCCGTTCTGGTCCAACAGCTGCAACTCAAAATGGCGCATCCAGTTAAGAGACATTTCTACTCCTGTACGAAAATGAGGTGGCTGTATGTGCCGAGGTTGGTTTTGGTTGGCTCGTCCGGTGCGCCCACATCGCAGCCTACGAGCAGCGCCCCGTTAATACCTAGTTGAGGATATTGCTCAAGAAGATTTACACCGGTTACCAGCGGCACACCAGAAAGAAGCGGTTCGCCACTGCTATCTTGTACATCCAGAATCCAGCCAGCAGAATCACGCCAAATGACTCTCAGCGTGTATGTTGTCTCTGCTAACTGAATGCGAAATAGCTGGTTATCCGGCGATAAAGGGATTTCAGTTACATTCATTGGATACCTATAGAGTTACCAAGACTGGTTCCTTTTAGTCCATCAAACCACCCTGTTGACTTAATTACCGATTCATTTACTGGAGTGGTGGATTTAGTCCCTGAATTCTGCACCGCAGATGTACTAACCCCGTCCTGCATATCGGATTTATCAGCAACGGTGACATTTTTTGTCTGCGTTATGATGACTTCACGCAGGGTAAGCGTGCAGTTCAGCACGTTCTCGCTGGTTTTATCCGTTGTCACCTCGATGGCTCGCACCAGCATATTGGTGTACACCCTCTTCCCGGTAACCACATCGAACGGTACGCGATCAAGCTGCATATCCAGCAGCTTTTGGTATGTCTCCTTTGGGCTAAGCCCTGCGCTAAGACCGATTGACGATGTATCAATGAAGTCCAGCAACGAACCGCCACCTGCGAAGCCGCATTCCATCGTGACTTCGCTGGGACGTTTATATGCATGATCGGCGATGAAACCCGACGCGCTATTCGTTGTCGGCTTCTCCACCGGGTGCTCAGTAATTTCGAGCGCATCAGAATGCTTTTCAGAAACAACCACGCTGGGGATTAATATTCCAATTCGCCGGGATTGCTGGCGAAAAATCGCTGATAAAATATCCATTATCTCGGTCCTGCGGGGAGTTGCTGGGTTAACTGTGAATTCACGCCCTTTTGACGGTCAACAGTCAAACGGGCAGCCTCGCGCGGATCGAAAACGCCGTGGATGTTAATATTCGTTTCCTGCTGAATCACCGGGGCGCTGGTGGGCATATTGCTCATTACTTTCGGAATGTAGTTGCGCGTTTCCTGCGGCATTAGCCCCATTCCATAACGCTTAACATTCCCGATCCCCCAGTTATATGATGCCAGTGCTTTGCTAAGGTCTCCGCCGTTCTGCCGCAACAGCTGGCTGAGGTACTTAGCGGCTGCCTGAGCTGACTTTTCCGGGTCGAATACATCATTCCCACGCAGGCCCATGTCGCGCGCCGTGCCATCCATAAACTGAAACAGACCTTTAGCGCCAGCGCCTGAAACGGCGAACTGATTACCGCCCGATTCCGTTATGGCCACGCTACGCAATAACCCCTCCGGAAGCCGGTAGAGCTGTTCCAGGTTGGTAAACATCGGCTGCATCCATCCCAGCAGTTCAGAGCCTGCTTTGGTTGGCTGTGGCCGCTTAACTGACTGGCCGAGCTGTTCAGGCTCATCATCACCGAACCAGCCGCGCACCGTTCGGCCCACGCTGCGAGGATCGAATCCCCAGTGCTCTTTAATCCAGTCGGCGGTTCCGTTGGCGCTGTCTGTTACCATCGGCATCGCTGACGGATTTCCGCTGCCCTGATTAAGCATCTGTTTGCCGATGCTGGCGGCATCAGCCCAGCGGCCATCTTTAATGGCGTTGAGCAGGTCGGCGATCATGTTCAGCATCTTGCCGAACTCACCCATTTGCGAAATGAAGTTGCTAAAATCCCACTTTAGGGACCATGACTTGGGGTCGATACCGAGCAACTTAGCCAGCGCTTTTGTCAGATCCGTAACAGTCTTTTTCAGGTCGCCAATCATTTTGACGGCCTGATCAATTTCAGTTTTCCATTTCCCCCAGTCAATCAGGCTTTTGCCGCCTTCTTTCCACGTCTGGTAATCGTCATAGAGTAATCCGATCGCCAGAATCAGCGTGGTGATAATTCCAATCGGGGATTTCAGGAACGCAGAATTAAGCAGACGCCATGCAACCAACAGCCCACTGAACAATGCGATAAGCTGCTGCGTGGCTGGGTTCAGCTTTTTGAACCAGGCGATCACACCCTCAACAGCTTGCCCAGTTCGCCATAACACGCGGGTAATCGCGTCACCTGCCCAGAGAATTCCTTTGATGATCTTCGTGATGACCGCTTCAATCTTCGGCCAGTTGTCGAGTATCTGCCTGCGGAAGTTATCAATACTGCCAGCAAGGCCACCAGCTAGGTTAGAGCCAATCTTGTCTTTCGCCTGTCCAAGCGTCATCGTCAGATTACGCATGGAGGTCATGAAAATATTGGACTGTTTAGCCGCTGACTCAGCATTAAAACCAATACGCTTTGCCGTCAACGCGTACTCAGAACTGAGCTGCCCCATCCCTCTGCGCATCGCCATCAGCGTGTTTTCATCGATGCCAAGCATCTGCGCGTATTGTTTCGCGCGGTAATACGGCATGTTGTTGAGCTTTTGCCCAACGCCAGTAAAGATGGCCGCAGTATCACGCATCTTTCCGCTGGCATCGCGAGTCTGGACGCCCAGGCGGTTCAGGAAGCCTTCCGCGCCCGGATTGCTACGCATGAAACCGGCCAGCCCTTCGAGGGAGGACATAGCCGACTCGGCGCTGGCACCGGTTTGCGATGCGGCGTATCCCAGCGCTTTGATGCCCTGGACACTGGCCCCCGTCCGCTGGGATGCCCAGTAAATTTTATCCAGACCGTTCGCGATCTGGGTGGTAAATCCGACAATGCTCAGCGCTGCGCCTTCCACCACCGCGCCGACCTTCAGAACGTTTGCGGTAACGCCTTTCAGCACGGCTTCAAACTTATTAGCGCCAGCCTGATCGATATCGAATCCCAGCGAAACAAGGAAATCTTTAATCGTATCTGCGTTACCGCTCATTGGCCGCTCTCCATTTATCTACCCGGGCGTCGTTATCCTCGCGCATGTCGAGGTAGTCATTGAGAAGCGCGATGCGGCAAAGGTCTACCGCACCGCTGTTAAGGTCTTTCTGGTCAATATGGAAGGCAAGCGCCGGGCGAAGAATAAAATCTTCACCGCCCGGCAGGCTGTTGAAGGTTATTCCGCTAGCGGGGTGGGCGTCTCGCTGGTAGGGAGTCCTTGCAAAAAATTTCCCAGCGAGTCGGCGACCACCCGCGCCACCAGTTGCAGCATGGTAAGCAGGTCGATATCGTCAAACGCCATTTCGCCATGCTGGCAGACCGGCACCCAGCCTTTCATGTGCTCGCGTGAAACAACGGAAAGACAGGGGAACAGGATAGCGTCCACGTCGCCATCACTCAGATCGGACACAGCATTGGCAATCTTTGGCAGGATGGTAGCCATCGCGCCTTCGGTGTCTTTGCTGCTGATCTTCTCCTGAATGCTCCGGAAGTCAGAAACCATCCCGGCCAGCACCGGCAACAGCTTTCGGCTTACCTTCAGTTGCTGGAATACGTCGAGTTTGGCGGTTCGATAATTAACGCCCTTAATTTCAAATTCCATCGATTAAAACTCCCCCAGCAGTTGGTCAATCTTACCGGCGTCAAATACCCACGACACCGTATTGCCAACCTTGGCGTTAGCGTGATCCGGCTGCTTCTGGAATGCGCAGCTACGAGCGGTGGTGATATCGCCTGACACCTTGTTTCGGATGACAATCACGTTATTACCCCAGGTCGCCGAGGACAGGCTCTGTGCGTTGTACATCAGCGAGAGCTTTTTGTTTACCGGGGAGGTTTTCAGCAAAGTTACCGTGATAGTGCCGCTCTTACCGGCGTGCAGGCTGTGCATCACCTCACCATCGGCGCCGACGGTCATGGTGTTTTTTGCCTCGGTCATCGCAACCGTAATACCTTCTTCGGAGTTCGCCGAGCCGTAGCCCAGATCGATACTGCCAGTTGGGCCCGTCAGGGATGCCGAGACGTCAATAAAACTATAGGTTCCGCTCATGGTCGCTCCTTATCGCACCACATTGATCTGCACGTCGGCATAGTGAATGGCACCCGCCAGTTTGATCGCCGCCTGAATCACCGGCGACTTACGCGCTTCCCTGTCGGACTGCGCCTGGTTATCTACTGAATCGGCGTAGACGTAGTAACCCTTGGTCAGTGTGTCACCTGATTCAATCTGGCCGATCGGGCCGCCATTCCATACACCCGGAGCAATAAGGCCGTTATTAACCGCCTGGTCGAGTGACGCTTCGACGTTGGTCATTAACCGGGTAACGCCCGCGTCGGTCTGCGGAATTTTGGTGGTCGAGGTGTACAGCAGGTTATAGAGATTGGTCTGAACGTAGTTCTGCAGCCAGTCCAGCCCGTGGCGTTCGTCGAAGAAATCACCGCTGGACATGACGCCCTGCTGTAGAATGGCCGTATCGTTCTGGTAGTACACAAATACGTTGCAGTTTTTGGCATCCAGCGCCGCCGCCTGATTGGTGGTCAGGGTTTCATAGGTGATCCCCGGCTCCTGCTTGAATTTCAGAGTAATGGTGGTGTTGCTGCCGTTGAAATTCACTGTGAACGCGCGACCAAATGCAGACAGTGCGGCGTACTTGCTGCTGGTGGAATACTGCACAAACGTGCGAGCGTATTTTGCCGCCTTCAGCTTATAAGCCAGGTCGGTAGTGGAGGTCGCGTTTACCGTCTCAGGCTCTGCAGTGGTAATCGCCAGAATTCGGCTGAGACTGGAGGCCTCGATCGCAGCGGCCACGCTCAGCCAGTCGGCATCGTCGATATCTTCATCGTCAGCCACGGCCAGACCGTACCAGTTCGTGTAATTCAGAACGGCGTTCACCGCCTGCAGTAACGTTTCCGTCGAACCGCTTTCAGCCGATACCAGCGTTTTAGCCCAGCGACCGACATACACCTGCTGCGGTTTCGGTGATTGCGAGAAATACACCGTAGCGGCTTCATATTCCGGGCTATCCACGCCGAAATCTGTGCCGATATCTTCCGGGGATGAGTAGAGGCGAATGCGCTCAGAAACCGGGATAACCGTTGAGCTCCCGAGAATGAGCAGCGAACCAAAGTTTCGACCAGTAGCCGCACGCGGCCCAATGATCACGTCGACATTCACGACGTTTGAGACAGGTAATCCCTGCGGCATAATTTAGTCTCCGAAAAATGAGACGGGCGCATCTTGCAGCGTCCGGACGTTGTAGGTACGAATGTTTTTGCGGGACAGCGTGATGGTGAGGTCGTAGCGCCTCACCCACTGGTTATTAATGAGCTCTGGCAGGTTGTAGATAGTCCCGGCCTCCACCAGCGAAAGCCCCGAGCGATTCAGCTCAGCGTTGTTTTGCTCGACGAATATTCCCGCGCGGAAAGTTGATGCAGTGTTGGCCCCCAGAGGGCCATAGAAGCAGCAAATCACCGTTACCTGTTCCCATGTCCATTGCTCGGACTGTTCTTCCGAAACCTGAACATCGGACTGGCTTAACGGCTGAGGAACGGTAGTGATACCGAAGGCGCACCACGTTACCCCGTTGTTGGGGATCTGCGGCTGCGGGTCAGTCCATCGGGGGAAAACAAGAGCGGCCGGCAAGCCAGAAACACCACGAATCCACCGGCTGATTTCACGCTCCAGCGCCTCGTCATACTGGGGTCTATCCCCGACAGGCGTCAGATAACCGCGCGCGGTGCTGTCGTTACTCAACTGGCGTCCCTCCGTTAAAATCCACCAGCTCACAATGTGCCTGGACGAATCCGGCGCCGTAACTGGTGTACGGATCGACGAACGTCACGCGATAGTCGCGTCCGTTATAGGTCACAATATCGGCATCAAGTCGCGGGGCGCTGTCTGTACCGGGCTGGCCCTGGGTTAACCTGAACTGCGTCACGATGAGGATCGCCCCGCTGATGTTCTGGCCAGCTTCCATTCGCCTGGCTTCCAGAGAACGGTCAACCGTCACCACGCCAGAGAATGGGATATCCTGAGCTGTGTTTTTCGTGAAATTGTCCTCATCTACCGTCTGAACCTGCCGGTGACAAACCAGACTGGTGTCCATGAAGTCGGGATCAAGAAGAACATCGCTCACATCGAGAAGAGGCATTATTTTTTCCTCACGACGTAGTTAATTGAGCGCAGCAGGTAACCGTGGGCATACAGCGGCTTTTCGCCGGGAATGCCCTCGGCCCTTCTGCGTTCGAGGGTTTTCTCAGAAAGCGGGTGCAACCGGTCACCAGCACCGATAACGGCTTTTGCAGCGTCACGGGCAATCTGTCCGGCGCTCTCCAGCTCACGCACAGCTGCTTCAGTCTGCCCCTCCAGCGCGGCGGTTGCCGCTGCCTTGAGGTGTGCAGTGGTTCGGGGTTTTGAATCCTCGATCCCCATATCCAGAAAAGGACGCGGGGGAAGCGTAACTGTCGCACCGTCGATTTCCACCGTTGCGCCCGTCGAATGGAGGTAGCCCAGTTCCGCGTTATTAATCGGAGAGCCATCCTCACGCCCTGCCTTGTCCTCAGGTATTCCCACCAGCACATCCATTCCGGACAGCTGCCGGAGGGATTCCAGAACAGCCACGGCGTTATCAGCACGAACCGTTAACCCGCTTTTCATAGCAGCTGCCTGCCACCAGCACCGAACATCGACCACCACCAGTAGAACTCGCGACCGTAGGCGGTGCTGTTCCAGAAACCGGCATCCGGATTGATTACCCCGGACACGTCATAGCTCACTGAAACCTTATCTACGGACTTAGAGGACACGACACCTGCTGCGCCGTTGCTGTTCACACCGCCAGCGGCAGCGGCGGCCAGCGTGCGGCCGCGCAGCTCCGTATAGTGAGCCGTGAATAGTTCAGCAAGGTAGACGAACTGATCGCCCTGTACGTCCTGATTCAGGAGTGAATCGGCCTGCCCCAGATAGAAATTCACTGAGGGGTCAGGGTAGCGGATTTTATCGGCGAACTCGGGAAAGTCGGTGCGGAACTGCTCGTTAGTCGGAAGCCTGCTGTTTTTTGGCATTTTTCGCGTCCCCGCCGGTGTTATCGGTTTTGTCCGTGCTGTCGGCAGGTTTACCGCCTGCTGGTGCCTGAGCAGCTGCCAGCTGCGCTTTCAGGTCTGTGTTTTCATTCCCCAGCGAGGTGATGGTTTTTTCATGCTCAGCCAGCTGCGCTTTCAGGGTGTTATTTTCTTCTGCCAGGAGAACAAGGCTCGCGGAAAGGTCTTCATTGCTCTGCTCGTTCGCCAGGTCGGCTTCGTCAATCGGGCGCGCATAGGCTTTAAAGGCCCAGTGGTCCTTAACTTCTTTCGGGAAAGAGGAACTGTCGTGGATGCCCGGAGACAGCTCAAATTTAGAACCGTCGGAAAAGCTGAGAGTCGCGCCACCGGAAACAACGTATTTCATGTTTTTGCTCCATAAAAAAAGGCGGGTTTCCCCGCCTGTTTCAGGTTAAGACGCCGGAACGTCCAGGTAAGAGATCGTATTGGAATACGGGGTTTCCACCTGGCCCAGCTTGCCGTAGTAAGTGGTCAACTGCTGCAGGCCGCGATATTCCAGCGGAGTGTTCAGCAGAGGAACCATCGGGAAGCGAACATATTTTTCGTCCTGGGTGTAAGCAACGATACGATGCGCGCCACCAGCGCCACGCTTGGAGGCCCACTTCATGGAGACGATCTCCAGTGGTGTGCCATTTTCCTGGAACGCGATGGTGTTAATCTTCACGTATTCCAGCACAGAGATATTCCCTGCAGAGGAAACCTTTTTGCTCGCCAGCAGGCCGAACAGCTCCGGCGCCAGACCGATTTTCGCCGGGCAGACCGCATAACCAGAACGAACCCAGCCATCAGACAGTACCAGGTTGATATCCTGAACAATCACATCCGGATCGGTGGTTGCGGTCCACGCTGCGGCGGCAGCAACAGGAGTAACATCCGGCAGGTTCAGTAGGCCAGCAACGCCGAGCTCGTTATCACCGATATAAACCTGTTCGTCGGTGTCCATGTTCCACTTCAGCTTCATGCCTTCGTATTTCTGGACATCAACAGGACGGCCCAGTTTCTGGGCAGAAGCCAGTTCCGGCACCGTCCAGCTGATTTCCTGCCCCCACAAGGTGAGGTTGTTACGGGTAGGCTGAATATCGAGCTCGATACCAGGAATGGCAGTGGCTTTTTTACCGATCCAGTTTTTACCGTTAGGGTTTGGACCACCAACGCCGACGAAATCGGTATTAGTGAAGGATGACACTTCATCAGCGATAGAAATGTCACTGCGCAGCGGCATGTCACGTGACCATTTGTAGGACACTAAAGGCATGTTCAGCGTCTGATCCATGCGCTCCAGTTCGCCGACGAGAAACGCGCCGGTGGAGTCGATGGTCGCTCTGTCAATTGTAAACATTAATTATTCCCTCAGATGTTATAAGCGATTTCAATACGGCCGTCGGCTTCACCCGGCCCCATGACCTCTGCATTTGGCAGCTGAGGTGTATTTGATGCGGTAGAGTCCGGAGACAGCACAAAGGAGCCAACCGGGCTTTGAGTGGTGCCACCAGCCACGCGAACGTAAACCGGATCGCCTTTTTTCGCGGTCGCCGCGTTGCCTGCTGTAGCAGTTACGCAGATGTAACCGCGTTTAAGGTTGTCACCAACCTGATTAGCCGTCACACCGATGTAAGCAAGGTCCAGAGCAGAGGTGATCGGGAACGGACGAACCAGAATCCCTTTCACTTTGCTGATGGTGTCGCCAGATTCCAGCGGAACGAATTTATCGTTCACGTATTTACCTACCAGCCCGTAGGACGCGAACTGCTTCGTGTGGTCCAGGCTAACCGGCTCGATGGTGAGATCACGAGGACGGGTAACGCCCCCGGCAATGCCCAGGGGCATGCGCGTTAAATATGCAGTACCTGCCATGATGATTTACCTTATTTGTTTTTTGCCCAGAATTCGGCGTTGACCTTGTTCAGTTCTGCCGGGGAAAGGTGTTTAGTGCTGATTCCGCTGTCCGTAGTGCGGGTAATGTTATTCAGCGGGGTCAGCTGATTTTTCGCCTTATGCAGCGCCACAGCGGCAGTAAACACCGCGTCGACCGTAGCCTTAGGCGCTTTGTAGAAATCATCCACCCCGAATGATTTCAGGCTGTCACCGGTGCGCATTGCATGATTCAGAACCTGACGCTTAAGGCTCTTATCGCCAGCAGGCTGGAAGCCAGGGCAGATAATTTCCGCATCGGCGATCAGGTTGCGCTTAAAGGCTGCGTCACCCGTCACTTTGCGGTTTTCTTCTTCGTCTTCGTCGGTGGTCATGTTGCCAGGGTCAGGATCGCCGTCGGTGGTTTTACCCTCCAGCTTTTCCAGGCGAACCAGCAGCGCTTTCGCCCAGGCCGGGATTTCTTCATCGCCGGTGCCGGTTTTGTCTTTGTTCGGATCGCCTTCGTCCGTAGTGGTGCGATTGCCTTCAGGTAAGGCTGTGGCCTGTGAAGGAATGTTGATGGTGATAGAGGAACCGGGGATTGAAGGCATGCCATCAGACGGCATATCCGGCGCTTCGTCGATGAGTTTTGCCAGTGCATCCTCATCTTTCGTCTTAATGGCCTGAGCCAGTTTTTTAAGCCATGACATTACAGGCTTCTCCTTTGTTGTTGATGGGATGGAATCCCCGATTGCACAGCGGCCACCAGCACGCCCCCGGTCGATTCCGACAGCGAGGTGGTTACCTGTGATTTGGTATTGCTTGCCCTTACCGGGTGCCAGCTGCTTGTACTGCGCGTCATAGCCACAGCTGACATCGGTCAGGCCAGAATTCACCGCGTCGATTGCTTCCTGCCGTTTAATCAGCACGTCAGCAATGAGCAGATCCGATTTATCGCCGGTGCCGCGCCGGACGTTCTGAATGTGTCCGTGTGCCAGCTCTGCGAAGTTAGAAGGGTTCACGAAAACGATGTTGCCCAGACTGTCCTCTGGATGCCCCAGCGTGACGGCTACGCCCTCAAAGCTCGCCATCGTCTCCGGGGAAAACACCTCGTCTTCTGTTCGCCAGACTGTCACCGTGCCGGTGCCGTCCGGTTCAAGGTCGATTTCCTCAGGTAAATAGACCTGCGTCCCTGTGCGTGCGATCGGCACGTCTTTACAAAGCAGAGAGCCGTCCGCCTGCAGATAGCGCGTTTCGCCCAGGCGTGTAGTGAAGAAATATTTCATGGGTTACCTGCTCGATTACGGGCAACAAAAAGGCCGCCCGGAGGCGACCTTGTGAGATGGGAAAAATGTTCGAAATAACGGGCTATTTAACATAAGGGTTCTTACCCGCACCGACGAAAATGGACTCGATTAAAATGTCCCCTTAAAGCCGTAAAAGTAGCGATTAACTGGGCTGAAAATCGGTCTTTTCGAATACAACATTTTCATAACATTTCGCGGGTATTGCAGTTCGCATGAAATGAATGCTCAAAGCCGTATTTTTCATTTTCTCGGTGCAGGAATCTGTACTTCAGGCCAGCATTTGCAGTTCGGCAAACATCCGGCGTGTCCGGTCATACCGTCCAGCGTCGGCGGGTTATCCCAGCGCACAAATTTATCTTTCATCTTGCGGTGAGAATCGCGCGTTCCGGCCCCCTCGATACGCCACCAGTAGCCCTCTGAGCCAACCGAAAGGGCTCTGGCCTGCGTCAGCGCGCCGGTAGCTCGTCCAATCTCTGTGCGGGCAATCAGTTGCGCCCTGCTGGCGGTCACGTCACCGGAGGCCATGATCATCTCGTAGAGTTCGTCCGGACGTTCACCAGTGATAACCGCCTGCATTGCGCGCTTTTGTATGTCCATCACGCGATCGGCTGCTTCCAGCGGCAGGGACTTCATCAGCTGAATCTGGCGGTACACGATATCCTGCGCCACCTGCCCGACGGGGGTATTACCCACCACATCGCGCAGGCCAGCGCCGATTTCCTCTGATACCGATTTCCACTGATTCCATTCCTCCTGCTCGACCTGGGCAAACATCCTTCGCCCGACCTGCTCTGCCCAGTCGCTGATTACCTCGGAATAGTCCACCAGCGTTTTCGAAATGCTGTCAGCGCTGGCCTGTGAACCATCGTAGGTACCATCGACGATCTGCCCTATCTGGTTTGCTATCGCCAACAGGCTTTTTCGATACTGGATCTCCGAACGACGGCGGAGGGATGGTTTCAGGTTCATCCTCCTGCCACTGGGCCTTCGCATCTTCTATGTCCTCATCAGTGATAGAACCACCGATCCCAATCACATCAGAAATGTTCCTGAGGTCGTTAAGCGCTGCTGCAGGCGTCATTCCGAGCTCACGAACGGCGGTACCGAGTGCGGTAACCACATTGTTCGCCATCGCTGCACGGTCCACGTCTGACATCTCCCAGAGCTTGTTAAACTCGAATGTAAAATCGTCAGGCAGTGGTTCACCGAACAGAGAGCGCCAGGAGATATCGAGCAGCCAGCGGATATGTCGGCGTAAGCGTCTCTCCTGCAGCGAGTTAACCCGGCTGTAGTAGTTTTCCAGATCGCCGTCGCCGGTGTTGAAACCTGCAGGGGACTGCCCGAACAGACGGACGAGAGGAATTCCCGTCGCGCCGGAAACCTGCTCAGCAAAGCGCAGAAGGACATCAGCGATACCCGCAAACGTATAGCTGTGGGTTTCGAACTTATCCTTACCATCCATGATGGTCATGCCTTCGATGGTCTGGAACTGACGTATCATGTCCAGGTGCTTCATCAGCGCCTTTTCAAGGTCGCCTCCGGTAGCAAGAATCTTGCGCAGGTCTTCAATGCTGTAGGTCCGCAGATGCGCTTTGTGGATCAGCTGTGTGGTGCCGACGGTCGCAGTATCAAACGCCTCGATACGCTCGAAAATACGCTCCACGACAGACATCCCCCAGCCGTTTTCCGTCTGAGCCTGCTGGAAAGGAAGCGTATCGCCCTCCATGCGGATAACGCGGCTATGGTGGATCTTCCAGGGGGGAATCCCCTGCTGGTTCGTGATTACCTTGTAATATTTCGGTTTCCCAAAATCGGGACCGTAATCGGTAACGAGATCGTAATAACTCGGGTTAACCATCCAGCGGTCAAGGCTCATCACGCCCTTAAATTGCCCCTCTTTGATGCGATCCAGTTTAAGCGGGGAGGACATATCCTGCCCTTCAAGCAGGACCACCAGCACCGCGCCACCGTACAATCGTGACCATTTGAGGTTATCGTTAAGCCCATCCCATATAGCGAGCTCATCCCAGAAGGTTTCGAGCTCGCCCTTTTGTCCGGGCTTCAGCTTTGAGCTGATGTTAATCCCCTTGCGGGTCATATCATCGGCCATCGCATCCACACCGACACCAACGAGGAACGATGAACGATACGCAAACTCCAGCATCACCCTGTTACGGCTGATGTACCCGGGCATGTACATTCCGCCCGTCTGTATGTTTCTGGTGTCGCTGCCAAGTTTGGCCGTGAAATTGTTGTACCCGTCAGCTGTCGCAACGGGCTTTTGTGCGCCGTTCTGGCGTTTCTTACGGGACATGTCACGCTCCGGCCAGTTTGGCCCAATTATCAAGAGAGGAATCCATCGGCGCGTAGTTAATCATCACGGCGTCAGCGAGGTTCGGCGACTTGGTGCCGTCAGGCTGTTTATCAACAACGATTTTCCCCACACCGTTAATGGAATAGGTCGGTTGCGACAGCTCGATGATGAGTTTGTCTTTGCTCGCCATGGCGCTGCTGATTGAGATAATTTCGTCCGGGTTGTAGGCCATTCCCTCAACCACGGCGCGATAGGTGTTCTGGAAAAGCTTGCGTAATTGCCACCAGCTCTGGGCCTTGGCGTTAGCAAAGAAGTCCTTGTTCAGGCGGGCGGCCTGTCCGTTGTCGCCGCGCACCGCTTCATCGTCCGGATCAAATACCGCGCCGCTACCACGAAACGGTGTGGCGAGTATTGACGGTCGGCGCGCTGCGTTACGCAGTTCGTTGATGGCGCGCGCATCGCCGCGAACGCCAGCACCCAGGCCGTCCTCGTCGAAGCGAAACTCTTCGAGGTTGTCCTGTTCGCAAAAGCCGAAGACCTTCTCAACAGACTGGTAAATGTCGCTGCCAACGCCGGACCATTCAAGCACGTTCTCCAGAAGGAAGCCGTGACGGGTCGAAAAGGCGTTTTTGTCCCGGCCTTCGTCGGCGACGTCCATCGCGCCCAGTCGCTTGCCCGTTGGCTGAATACCAAGTTTGATATGCGCGTCGACGGCAGCCTGTACCCAATCGGACGGGATCAGGACGCCTTCCGCAGATGCGCTGTAGTTCAGGTCAAGTTCCTGCGCCACCACCACCGGATTGTCGATTTTCTCGCACTCCCTGCGATACCACTCTTCATCCTTGCGCGGGTCATCTCGCCAGTGGAACGTGAATACTGGTATTTTTCCGCCGTGGCGCTTCTGCGCGAACGGGTTCGCCATGCCATTAACCGAGCTCAGGTCAATACGGCAACGGGTGGTTTGCGACAGCGCCGCATCAATCAACAGAGGACGCTGGAGGAATGCAGCTTCATCCACCAGGTAGAGCGTGGTACGGTCACCACGTCCGATATTGTCGCCAGCCTCGCCTTTGATAACCGCGCCAGTATCTGGAAACTCAACGCGCATATAAGGCGCATGCTTCTTCTCGTCCCACGAGCCACGAAACTCGATGGGCAGTGTTTCCACGAACTTTCGCGCCTTCCAGAACAGCGCCTTCGGGTCACCGGTGCTGTCGACGTATTCCTCTTTACGGGAGCCGAAACCGATAACCATTTCTTTGTTGAAGAGGCAGAGCGAACAGGCCAGCCCGATCGCCGTCCAGCTGAGCCCCATTTCGCGGCTCTTTTCGGTGATGCCGTTCTCCAGTCGTTCGCGCCGCTCCATGATCCAGTGAATCCACTCTTCCTGTTTCGGGAACAGCAGAAAAGGGATGGTGACCGGCAGGCCATAATCGATGTTACGCGGGTCAGTAGTCATACCCCAGTCGATGATGAACTGTGCCGGGTTGGTGCGGTAAAACTGCTTTAGCGCTGGCAGCATTTCAGGGTTCTGGCGAATGCGCTGTAAGCGCTCCATCCGCCATTCAAAAACCATCTGGTAATCAGGGTTTCTGAAATCGAATTCAAACGGGAGAGGCATGATCACCCCATCATCTTGCGGTAAATCTCTGCGGCCTGATCTGCGGTGAGGTTGGTCGTCTCGGTCTTGATCGGGCCGCCATCCGCACCAGTCAGTTCGGTTTTCTTAGGTGCTTCCCACCCCTGCAACTCAGCCAACTGCTTTATTGCTGCCTTCGGGTCGTGCATCTTCAGTTTGATACCATCTTTCCCTGAGATCAGCTCTGATACTGCGCTCATCGCGTCAGGGTCCTGAAGGGAAGAATCCTTGAAGCTCCAGACGGCTTGATAGACAGGATTTCCTTCTTCATCCTCCCCCACGATGCTGTTACTAAACTCGGCGATATCGGCGATAGAAGCACGGCCCATTTTAGACAAACGCTTAAGAGCTTCATCGCGGGTCATAATGGCCTCGTCGATGATTTCACCTTGAACAGACTTAATGAACGCCTGAACGTCGCAATTTGTCGCAATTACGTGCGCAGCTTTGCGGAGGTTGTCCCCCTTCGCTTTCCCTCCTGCTTTGCGGTAAGCCTCGGTCTGATTCTTGCCCTTGATAATGGCTAAGCTGAATCTTTTCTGGAGCGGAGTCAGCACATCGAAAAGGCGCTGCTGTTCCGCCGTTAGCTTTTTCGATGCCATGATGGTTTCCATAAGTTGTTAACATTATCGAAGCCCCTCATAGAGAAGGGCTCCTGTAATGCCCGGTCAGTCCTTAATGAACTCTTCCGTGTGAATGCCGATTTCACCAGTAAGCAGCTGAGCACTGGTTGCGTCGATGCTCACTGATGTATGAGGGTTGGCGTTTTCGTTAAGCCATTTGATTACCGGATTCACTACGTCTTCGAAGGAGGAGCTGCGAGCCTTATTAACGTCGGAAACGTGGCAGTCACCAAGGCATGGGCCTTTATCGGAAAAACAGTTAACGCAGGAATGATCGTGGATTTTCTCAGGGACGCTAAAAGTCTCATGAAAACCATGGCCTTCTTGGTACCAGCGCCAACAAGCGCGATATTCATAATCGACCGCCTCGTCATGCAACTGCCAAAGCAGATCAGGATTGCTAATGAGCTCATGGCAGATTTTAGGCTGATAGCCTTCCCCAATGGCCTGCTTGATATATTCAATCATGGCCTCGCGTGAGGGTGGCTTAGTCTGCTCTTCCTGAGTCCCGTCAGTTTCATCATCATATTCAAACACCGGGAAGCAACGCACACTGTCAACGAGGTGGTCACGAAAGATACGGGTTTCCAGCGAATCGGGCGCTGTAAACAACTCAATATTTACTCCGGAACCGAGGTTAATTTTCGGTTTATCTTTCGAGTACCCCTCAAACAACAGGCTTTCGACCAGATTGTGGGCGTTGATAATGCCGGGAAGCTTGCCGGAAGGCTGAGAAAGCTGCAGAAGCTGAACTTTCCAATACTTGATAACTTTCATGCTGTTTTCCTTTAGATGTGAGCCTGTCGTACAGGAACGCCGCCCGAGAGAGGTCGCCACCTTTAACGGCGTTCCTCAGGCTCACGACTGAAAGACTCTCGATGGTTTGCGTGTACGATACGCATAAAAAAGCCCCGCTATTGCGAGGCTGTTATTTCAGGCATTGCGTCCTGATGTATTCCTGCAGGTAGTTAACCTGCGCGGTT
>OGJZ01001315.1_pt1 | contig 23735 bp, 18 predicted proteins | sample 1572321 | NCBI WGS metagenome assembly OGJZ01 (sample SAMEA2582086, study PRJEB24529) | metagenome | biome: Human gut stool | place: China | collected 2011 | reverse complement strand
ACAATTACTATAATCCACTTTCACATCCTTCAGGTAATGAATGTCATGCACACTTGCCTAAGTGAGGTCAAAGGAATGGATGACACCACTTAACCCACAGACTGCATGGAGTTTATACCCATAATAATACATGCTTTGTGATGCGCAGTAGCCTACCCCGGGTGCTTTACTAAAATCCTTCTTTCCCATACTGCAACGTTTGGAACGGGCAATACGACATACTTCTATCGGCTTCGAATCAATACAGAAACAGTCTTCACCACCATCCATTTCAGAAACCATTCTTTCTCGGATTGCATTACATAGGGAGGAAGTTGTTTTACGCCTGTCATTGTATTGTCGGCGGGAAATAAGGTTGGGTATTTCAACCCTATATTCCTGTAGCTTTGCAAACAACAGAGACTCACTGTCAATACGGGGCAGCCTCTGATGCCATGTTCAAAGCCACTACTTCAAGGTCTGAGAATTTAGGGACGACTCCTCGTCTTGGCACATTCCCAGATTCATTGACTAAATTGCCGGCAATTTGCTTGCATATGTTCAGTAATTTTGCGAATATTGCATATAAGTTGTGCATACGATATTTGTCTATTAAAAGTTTGGCCACCTTTAATTTACTAAATATCAACAATATGCACAACTTTTTAAACATAAATCTTTTATAATTTAATTCCGCCAATAGGTGTTCATATATCCAGGAGGAACAGTCAAGGGCTTTCTGTCTTTTTGTTAACTAGTGTTTTCTTAAATCGGTTTTCCCAATAACAGTTATCGAAAAAAAGAGTTTTTCAGATAAAGTGTTATACTTGCTGGTAATCTATTTTTGCGTCATAAATCTTAATATGAAAGGTGATTTATGGCTGTTGAAAATGTAGATCAGAAATATGAGGTTACAGTACGGTTTCGTTTGATACGAAATTGTATGCTTTTATCGGGGATATCTGTTTTTGCTCAGTTATATCTCTTTCAACCTATATTATCTGATTTATGTCGTTTCTTTAGCATAACTCCAGCGACAAGTAGTCTTACAGTCTCTATAACGACGGTTGGTATAGCTGTAGGATTGTTGTATTGGGCATTTAAGGCTGATAGTATATCGCGCGAAAAGCTTATGGGCATTTCGCTTATATTATCATCTGTTATAACTATAGTATCGGCTTTTGTTGGCAATTACTTCGTTCTGCTGGTATTAAGCTTAATTAAAGGGATTGCATTGGCCGGTGTCTCTGGGGTAGCATTGGCTTATCTCTCGGAAGAGGTAGATACTTCGAAAATCGGGTTGGCCATCAGCCTTTATTTAAGTGGAAATACATTGGGAGGAATGTTGGGACGGGTAGTTGCTACCCTGGTAGCTGGTTACGGTGGATGGCAACTGGCTGCTTTATTCATTGGAATAGGGAGTCTGATTGTAGGTGGATTTTTTTGTAAGATGATACCGGCAGGCAAGAATTTTTCTGCTACACCTTTTACGCTCAGGGAAAAGATTACTCAAATGCGTTCATTGCTTACCCAACCTACCTTTATCAGTATGTATATGATTGCAGCTCTCTCAATGGGAATATTTGTAAGTGTATATAATTATCTGTCTTTTCTGTTAGAATCACCTTTATTTGCCTTACCGCACCATTTGGTTGCAATGATTTTCATGATGTATATAGCAGGTATCATAGGTTCGGTTGTGGCAGGAAGTTTATCTGATAAATTTGCACCGGAGATACTTCTACAAGGTACATTGTTGCTGATGGGAATTGGAATGTCATGCTTATTGGTAATGAAACTTTGGATTATAGTTTTAGGACTAGGTATATTGACTTTTTCTTTTTTCGGAACTCATACACTGGCAAGTCGGATTGTTTCTATACATGCACAAAATATAAAAAGCAGTGCAACTTGTATTTATTGGTTGTTTTATTACCTCGGTTCAAGTCTTATTGGTTCGCTGACAGGAATTGTATTTGTAAGTAACGGATGGTTTTCATTGGTGGAAATCCTTTTGCTATTGCTTTTGGGAGCACTTATTATTGCGTCATTATTCATTTTTAAATATAGATTTTATGAAAAAAGCAAAGTTTACAGCCATCATCGGTATGGCAGTGATGATGTCCATTCCTGTAGCTAGTCTGGCTGGTAATGAAAAGCAAGTTGAAATAGTTAATGAAAACATCCGTTACTGTGAAAGTACTTATCCGTATAACGGAGGTATTTTGATAGCTAACTTTGGAACAGAACAATTGAATCCGTTAAATGCAGAAGGAAAGGGATACATCCTTTATTATAAAAATGGTAAAATGGATACGCTGGTTCCTGCTGATGGTAACCTGAATGCTCCGAAGGGAATGTTCATGCGCGATAATCAACTATATATTTGTGATGTCAATAAAATAGTTGTTTGCGATCTGGCTCAAGTTAGCAAAACACCTAAAACAATTAATTTGCCGGAAGGCAATTTGTTTGTAAATGACTTGGCAGCAAATGGCAGTGACCTGTATGTTTCAGTGACAAATACGGATAAGATTTTTAAGATAAATATTACGGATCCTGCTAATCCGGGAGAACCTCAGAAATGGATAACTATTCCAGACCCTAACGGTTTATTAATAGGTGATGGTACGATGTATGTGCTCTCTTATCCGGCTGATGGAAATACAAGTGAGAAGCATGTTGTCTATCGTATAAGTGATTTGACTAATAATCCCCAACCAGAAAAGTTAGTTACTGTTCCAGGACAATATGATGGAATCGCTTTTGCTTCTGATGGTGCTTCGCTTTATGTTACAAACTGGACTCCTGCTGGGATTATTTGTCGTATAAATCTTCGAAATGGTGATTTATTACCCGTTGGATTGTCATTGGAGGAAAGCTTATCCGGTCCGGCTGATATCACAGTTTCAGACGGGAAAATTTATATTCCTGACTTGCCAGCCAGTCGTGTCGTTATAATTTCTGAATAAAAATCTTACTGATAAGTGTTGTTTCAATACTGGCCAATAACCGGCTTACGGAGTCAGTAAATAGGAAAATTATCCTTTCATTCTATTCTTTGAACAAGATGGAATGAGAGGGTAATTTTTATGTGAAAGGGTACGAAAAAGTCTGATTAGCTTATTATAATCACTTAATTTGAATATACAGACCAATATTTGAACAAATAGAACAATCTGATTGAACGTATATATCAGTCTTTTATACAAACAGAATAATATTTACCAATGGTTTATTCTACCTTTAGGTTGTGTAAAATTAATATTAAATCTGTTACAGAAATGAGAAACATTATTCGAATGGTAGGCATTGGAGTTGCTGCCTTATGTATGGTAACTCCTACAGTTCAGGCACAAGTAAAACTAAATGCCAATAACATTGAGGAAGTTATCGGTGAGATGACTTTAGAGGAAAAAGTACACATGGTGATTGGTTGTGGTATGTCAATGGGAGATGGTGCCAAGTTTCCCGGAACAGCCGGACGGACATATGATATTCCCCGTTTAGGTATTCCATCGGTATACTTGGCAGACGGACCACATCGGTTGGCTATGAGTGTGAAACGGGATTTTGACAGTCGGTTCTATTATGCAACAGAGTTTCCTTCAGGTACTACTGTAGCTGCGACTTTCGATCCGAATGCAGCGTATCAGGTAGGAGCTGCGCTGGGAGAGGAAGTTAAAGATTATGGTATGGATGTGTTATTAGCTCCGGGAGCCAATTTGATGCGTAATGCTTTATGCGGACGTAACCATGAATATTATTCAGAAGATCCGGTTGTAACAGGAAAAATGGCTGCCGGATATATAAAAGGTGTACAAAGCCAGGGAGTGGGTACTTGTTTAAAACATTTTGCCGTAAACAATCAGGAAACAAATCGTAATAATAATGATTCACGAGTTGCACAACGTCCGTTGCGTGAACTTTATCTGAAAGGGTTTGAAATAGCTGTTAAAGAATCTCAGCCATGGAGTATTATGACATCTTATAATAAAGTCAATGGTAAATATACGTGTGAAGATATTGATCTGACTGAGAATATTCTGCGTGATGAATGGGGATTCAAGGGAGTGGTAATGTCCGACTGGAATGCAGGGACGGATGCCGTTACTTCCATGAAGGCTGGAAATGATATGTTACAGCCTGGACAAGAACGCCAATATAAGGCTATTTTGGAAGCTGTGCAAAACGGTACCTTGGATGAAGCTATTTTAAACCGTAATGTAAAGCGCATATTAGAACTAGTAGTAAAGTGTCATACTTTTGAGAACTATAAATATGCTAACGAAACAGATTTGAAAGCCCATGCAATCATTGACCGCACGATAGGTGCTGAAGGTATTGTCTTGTTGGATAACCGGAGTGCACTGCCTTTGACAGCCAATGTAAAGACTATTGCTCTTTATGGAACAACATCTTATGATATGGTTCCTGCTGGTATGGGATTCGGTAGTACAGGTGTTGGCTACTATTGTGTTTCTTTGGTTGAAGGAATGCGTAATGCAGGATACACTGTAGATGCTGATCTAATAAAGAAATACAAAAAACATTTGTTTGATGAGCAAAAACGTCTTTATCCTAATGGAAGACCTCCTTTCTCACTGACTCCTCTCAAACGTGCAGAAGAGTTTGTTCCGACTAGTGACGAATTATCTGTACAAGTTAAGAATAACGATGTCGCTATTATTACCTTAGGACGAACCAGCGGTGAAGCTTCCGACAGACGTGTGGAAGAGTTCTATCTAAAAGAAAATGAATCAGCTCTTATTAAACAGGTTGCAGAAGCTTATCATGCAGCCGGAAAGAAAGTTATTGTTATTCTGAATATTTGCAGTCCGGTAGAAACAGCTTCCTGGAAGAATATGGTTGATGCTGTAATTTGTGCTTTCCAGCCAGGTCAGGAGGTCGGTAACTGTGTTGCAGATGTATTGACAGGTAAGGTAAATCCTTCAGGACATTTGCCGATGACTTTTGCTATAAAATATGGGGATGCACCGTCTGATTCTAATTTCCCTTATGATTATGAATTTAAGATGCCTTCGTTTGCAATGGGAAGTGGTATGAACTTCGAATCAAAAGAAAAGGAAGAAAAGCCCAAAGAAGCTGTTCGTAATGTTGACTTTACGGATTATGAGGAAGGTATTTATGTAGGCTATCGTTATTTTGAAACTTTTGATAAGGAAGTATCTTATCCTTTTGGCCACGGTTTGTCATATACAACGTTTAGTTTTGAAATTGTGTCATCTGATATTAATGGTGATAATTGTGAAATGAAGGTTGCAGTGAAGAATACGGGTAATTGTGCTGGAAAGGAATCTGTACAGGTATATGTTAAAGCTCCGGCGGGTGGACTTGAGAAGCCTGCTAAAGAATTGAAGGCTTTTGCCAAAACAAAACTGTTACAGCCGGGTGAATCGGAGGTTGTAACCTTGTCGTGGAAGTTGATGGATATGGCTTCGCTTAATGAAAAGAGCAGTTCATGGGAATTACCGAAAGGAACATATCAATGGATGGTAGGAGCTTCATCGGCTGATGTACGCTGTACGGTAATTCAGAAAGTGTCAAAGGCTCAGAAAGTAAAAGTTCATAATGCTATGATACCTCCATACAAGATAGCTCAACATGATATGGTAAAACGATGAAAAGAGGTTTGTTACATATAGCCATCTGCGTTTCCCTTTGGGGAGCGTCGATGGCTTCATGTGCCCAAAATCTTGTTGTTGACGTAGAAGGTGGACGGATCGAAGGCGTAATAGATCAAGAGGGTATAGTTGTATACAAGGGTATTCCTTATGCAGCTCCTCCTGTGGGAGAGTTACGTTGGAAGCATCCGCAACCGGTACGGCCGTGGCAGGGAGTGAAGGCGTGTAAACAGTTTGGAGATGCATCTTTTCAAGGTGGACAAATTGAGGGTTCTTTTTATTGGAAAGAGTTTTATCAGGATGGTAATCCTGAAATGAGTGAAGACTGTCTGTATTTAAACATATGGACACCGGCATCGGGAAAGAAAAATGCTCATTTGCCGGTTATGGTCTGGATTCATGGAGGTGCCTTTCAGAATGGTTTCGGACATGAAATCGAATTTGATGGTGATACATATGCAAAGAAAGGCATTATATTGGTTACTTTAAACTATCGCTTGGGGATGTGTGGTTTCCTGTCTCATCCGTTGCTGACAGCTGAAAACTCAGGAAAGGGTTCTGGAAATTATGGATTGTTCGATCAGCTTGCTGCATTGAAATGGATAAAACGTAATATCGAAGTTTTTGGAGGGAATCCGAATAATGTTACGGTTTTCGGACAGAGTGCAGGAGCGGGTAGTGTACAAGCTTTGATATCTTCACCGCTTGCGAAAGGCTATGTACAGCGTGCCATTATACAGAGTGGTGGAGGATTGGGAGGTATTATTTCTACGAAGTCGTTGCAGGAAGCTGAAACGATGGGGAAAGCCATGTGGAATGCGTCGGGATATGATACATTGGAGCAAATGCGTACTTGTCCGGTAGAGCATTTTCAGGAAGTGATGATGAACTACATGAAAGTGCAGAAAACTTTTAATGGTATGCCTTATTCTCCTTGTGTGGATGGGGAGCTCTTAGAATCGTCTGTATATGATGTGGCATTGCAGAATAAGGAACTGGATATTCCTTATATGATTGGATATACGTCGGAAGACATTGCGCCAGATCAAATGAAGCAGGCTGCTGTAAACTGGAGTTTGTTGCTTGAGCGTCAGGGGCGGTGTCCGGCCTATGTATATTGCTTTAGCCGCGATTTACCTGGCGAAGATATGTCTGCTCCCAAAGGTGGTTTTGGTGATATGAAAGGTGCATTTCATTCTAGTGAGCTATGGTATATGTTTGGGACACTTGATAAATGTTGGCGTCCAATGGAAAAGGCTGATTATGAACTGAGTGAACGTATGGTTTCTTATTGGACTAATTTTGCTAAAACAGGTAATCCCAATGGGGTAGGCTTGCCTGAATGGAAACCTTGTACTAAGGTGGATAAACATATACAAAAGTTAGATGTGAAGTAAATTAAGGTTATATATCACTGGAAATACTGAATATGGTAAAGTCTGTTGTTTATTCTGGATAAGGAAAATTAAACAAACCTTCCATTTGGAGTGAAGTTATGTTAATAATTTTATATCTTTGTATAAATCAGACTTTATCCATGAATACAATACGTAGCCAGATTATTGCATTGTTGTTGCTTATATCAGGAATTGTCTTATTGGGTGGTGGTGTTTGGGGATTCTATTCTTTGTATGCTATATCTCATCGGTATGAACATACTACTGGAATTATTCGAACATTGCAAACCCAAAAGATTTATCGGTATCGAAAAATAAGGTATAAGAAAGAGATGCAAATAGCATATTCTACAGATAAATATGGTGATTTATTTGCTACTAGAATCAGCTATTGGCCATTGAGGAGTGTAGGAGACAAGGTATCTGTTTGGTATCATCCTCATCGTCCGCATGAAATTCGTTTACCGGAATCAGAATGTATGCTTTGGGGACTTTTAGTTGCGTCGGGTTTCATATGTATGTGTGGAAGTGTTGTTTTTTGGAAAACATCTAAAACAGCTGATAAAAGCGAAGGATAACCATTTTTATAATTTATATATGAAGAACAAGAAGTTTTTAAAATTAGTTGTTTTGCTGGTATGTATTGCCTTCTCATCTCCTGCAATGGCTCAGTTTGACCTTAAAAAAGCGATTAGTGGGGCTGTAAAAATGGCTCAGGCAGTAACTCTGACAGATGAACAGATGAGTGAGTATGTAAAGGAATATATTACATGGATGGACGCTCATAATCAAGTTTGTGCAGATGATAATGCATATACGCTTCGTTTGAAGAAGTTGACAGAAGGGTTAGGTGATGCAGATGGTATTCCATTGAATTTTAAAGTATATTATGTGAAGGATGTAAACGCTTTTGCTTGTGCAGATGGAAGTGTACGTGTTTTTTCATCTTTGATGGATATAATGAGTGATGAAGAACTGCTGGGCGTGATTGGTCATGAAATAGGCCATGTTGCACATCGTGATTCCAAAAAAGGCTTTCGTACAGCCTTGCTTACTTCTGCTTTAAAGGACGGTGTTGCTTCTCAAGGGGGTAAGCTAGCTGAGTTGACTGATTCTCAGTTAGGAAGTTTAACGGAAGCTTTAGTAAATGCTAGATTTTCTCAGAAACAAGAATGTGAAGCCGATGATTATGGATATGAGTTTTTGAAAAAGGCTGGTAAAAATCCTTGGTCCATGGCACTTTCATTTCAAAAATTAAAAGAACTGCAAGGGCAAAGCGGTGATCAGTTGTCTAGTAAATTGAATCAGTTGTTTTCTACTCATCCTGATTTGGATTTAAGAATTAAACGAATGGAAGAACGTGCTAATAATGAGGGTATTGAAAAACCAGTGATAAAATAGATAGGTATATTCTATAAAAAAGATAAAATTAGCCAACTAATTCATATATAAAGTGCTATGAATTAGTTGGCTTTTTATTTCTTCAGATAATGAAGTTTGCTTGTTTAAACAGGGAAAATATCTAAATTCAAATGCAGTAAAATACAAAAGTCCTATATTATGGTATATCAATTAACTTGTGTGTCTGAAGGCTAAGCCTCCACTGTGGATGTTCCTTGATGTAGGCTATTACATCATTGGTATTTTGTCCGGAACATGGTTGCAGAAAGTGATGCTTTGCGGGTAGCTTAAGGTAGGGGGATACATCTTGGCCTACATATACCACTTTCACTTCGTCTATGTGATGCAATTTTAGTGTTGTTCCCTCCTTGGGTGAACAAGTAACCCAATCGATATCTTCCGGTAAAACACAAGTACCATTAGTTTCTATTGCGATATATTTCCCCGCTGCATGTAATGCTTTTGTCAGTTGATTGTCAATTGATAGCCCAGGTTCTCCGCCTGTAAGAATTACCATCTGGCATGGGTAGGTACATACTTCCGCTATGATTTCATCGTCTGTCATCATTCGGAATTCTTCATGTTGTGTATCGCAGAAGCTGCATTTCAGGTTACATCCCGAGAATCGAACAAATACAGCAGGAGTTCCTGTATGAAATCCTTCTCCTTGCAAGCTGTAGAAAATTTCGTTAATCTTTCTCATAAATAGCTGTATTACCTTCCGATTCTTTTACCTCTACTTTGAAACAATGGGGAACTTGGTTGCATATCCAGCAGGCAATATTTTCTGCTGTAGGATTGAAAGGCAATATATCATTCAGATTATTATGATCTAATTGTTTTTCTACTGCCTGTTTGATGTGAGTAAAATCTACAACCATACCGTTTTCATCAAGTTCTTTCGAACGGCAATATACGGTTATAATCCAGTTGTGACCGTGAAGCTTCTCGCATTTGCTCGGATAAGATAGTTTTAGCGAGTGTGAGGCTGAAATTTCCATCCTTTTGATTACTGTGTACATAGTAAATACATTAGTTTGATTAATACAAATTTGCTTCTGCTTAATGTCACCTCGGCAGTTATAGTACAAAGATAGCAAATTTCTAAGGATTTTTTATCATAACCGATTGCTACATTTGTGATTTTATGGAGATAGAAATCTCAATAGGTGAGAAACCTTTCTTGTTTTGCTTACTTTCTCTCAATGAAAAGTAAACCATCGTACAATGTTTTTCCATATTAAAATGATTGTAAAATGAAGTATATATCATTGTACTATAGCTGATTATATAAGTTTTTGCAGCCCATTTTTGAAAATGGCAAATTGGGCTGCAAATGGGCTGCAAAAATCACTTTTTTAGGGCTGAATTAAGTGACAATTGTTCTGCTTTGAGTTTGGCTGTAATAGCCTTTGGAAGAGCTATATTTTAGGTTGTTATAGTATCATTTTTCTTCTTACTTGATAAGACAAGATAACCAAAAAGAAGGCTATTAGAATATCCCTAAACTATAATTTACGGCAAATAAAAACTCCTGCAACCATTTAGATTACAGGAGTTTATATATTTGATTAAGTATAGAATTACTTATTCAAAGCAGTAGCAACGTCAACTGCACAAGCTACTGTACAACCTACCATCGGGTTGTTACCGATACCCAGGAATCCCATCATTTCTACGTGAGCAGGAACTGATGAAGAACCAGCGAACTGAGCATCTGAGTGCATACGACCCATAGTATCTGTCATACCGTAAGAAGCAGGACCAGCAGCCATATTATCTGGGTGAAGTGTACGACCTGTACCACCACCAGAAGCTACTGAGAAGTATGGTTTACCTGCAAGAACACGTTCTTTCTTGTAAGTACCTGCAACTGGGTGTTGGAAACGAGTCGGGTTAGTAGAGTTACCAGTGATTGATACATCTACACCTTCTTTCCACATGATAGCTACACCTTCGCGAACATCGTCAGCTCCGTAGCATTTTACTTTTGCACGAGGACCGTTTGAGTAAGCGATTTCACGAACAACTTTCAGTTCGCCTGTGTAGTAGTCAAACTGAGTCTGAACGTATGTAAATCCGTTGATACGAGAGATGATCTGAGCAGCGTCTTTACCCAAACCATTCAAGATACAACGCAAAGGTTCTTTACGTACTTTGTCTGCTTTTGCAGCGATTTTGATAGCACCTTCAGCAGCAGCGAATGATTCGTGACCAGCCAAGAATGCGAAACATTTAGTTTCTTCGCGCAACAGCATAGCAGCCAAGTTACCGTGACCAAGACCTACTTTACGGTCATCAGCTACAGAACCTGGGATACAGAATGACTGCAAACCGATACCGATAGCTTCAGCAGCTTCAGCAGCGTTTTTGCAACCTTTCTTCAATGCGATAGCACAACCTACTACGTATGCCCATTTTGCATTTTCGAAGCAGATAGGCTGAGTTTCTTCACAAGTCTTATAAGGATCAAGACCATATTGTTCGCAGATAGCGTTAGCTTCTTCGATGTCTTTGATACCGTTAGCGTTCAAAGCAGCAAGAATCTGTTTGATACGACGGTCCTGGCTTTCAAATTTTACTTCTCTAATCATATGTCTTTTCCTCCTTATATTATTCCTGACGTGGGTCAATATGTTTAACTGCGCCTTGTTCTGCTGTGAAGCGTCCGTAAGTACCTGTTACTTTCTTCAGAGCTTCGTTAGCGTCTGTACCTTTTTTGATCTCATCCATGAATTTGCCCAGATGAACGAACTCGTATCCGCAGATTTCATCGTTTTCGTCCAAAGCGATAGTCTTGATATAGCCTTCAGCCATTTCAAGGTAACGAGGACCTTTAGCCAAAGTTCCATACAAAGTACCTACCTGGCTACGCAGACCTTTACCCAAGTCTTCCAAGCCGGCTCCGATCATCAAACCACCTTCAGAGAAAGCAGACTGAGTACGTCCGTAAACGATTTGCAAGAACAATTCACGCATAGCTGTGTTGATAGCGTCGCAAACCAAGTCGGTATTCAATGCTTCCAAAACTGTTTTTCCCGGAAGGATTTCAGATGCCATAGCAGCTGAGTGAGTCATACCTGAGCAACCGATTGTTTCAACCAATGCTTCCTGGATAACACCTTCTTTAACGTTCAAAGTCAGTTTACAAGCACCCTGCTGAGGAGCACACCAACCGATACCGTGAGTCAAACCTGAAATGTCTTTGATTTCTTTTGATTTAACCCATTTTCCTTCTTCAGGAATTGGAGCTGGACCATGATTAGGTCCTTTTTTTACAACACACATGTGTTCAACTTCGTGTGAATAAGTCATATTCTTTACGTTTTATGAGTAATAAAAAATAAGTATTTCGTAAACTTCTTATTACGGAATTTCTTCTTTAATTCGTACGCAAAGTTAGTCGTTTTATTTAGTTATGCAATCAATGAAACCTAACTTTTTGTTGGTTTTTAATGATATTTTTTGCTGAAACTCTTGTTTTGTAATCTCTGCTTGTCAAAATGTTTTTTATCTTCCGAAAGAAACCTGTATCTTTGCCGGTGGTAATATCAGCAGGATGGTAATACCTATCTGTAAGTAATAATAATTAGGTATATGAATGAAGTCGAAATTAAAGTAAAAGACGAAGACCTACGTCGTGGAGCCGAAGCTGGAATGGATGAATTTCTGAATGTGTTTATCCATAAGTATCTTGAGGTTACAGGAGGAGTAATTAATGCTGAAACGATGCCTTTACTGAATGGCTATCAGCATACTTTGCTAGGTTATCATTTCTTTCGTGAAGAAGTGCTTGAAGGAGGTTTTATACAGTTGATTCAAAATGGTTACGGACCATATATCTTTGATAATCCTTTTGCCAAGGCGATGCGTATGTTTGGGGCGAAAGATTTTTCAAAGCTTATTTATGATGCTAAAAAGATTTATGATGCTCATCGCGAAGATTTGGAAAAAGAATGTTCCGATGATGAGTTTATGGCAATGTATGAGCAATACGAAGCGTTTGATGATTTGGAAGAGGCCTATATGGATATGGAGGAGAGAGTTACAGCACAGATTGCTGAGTATGTAGATGAGCATTTGGAACAATTTGCAGGGATAGAGTAATCTTTGGAATTTATTGCTTGTTTTTGGTTTATAGTGAATAAAAGTTAAAAATAAAGATAGAGAAAGCAGTCTTTTTTACTCATTTTCATTTTAAGTGAAAAAAATTAAATAATAAAAGATAAATAAAGGAAGAATATGAAGACAATGAAGTTTTTTATGTTGGCATCAGCTTTTGCATCGATGATTGGATTTAGCTCTTGCTTGAATGGTGAAACTAATACAACTATTCAAGGAGCTCCTATTTTGAAAGTAGAGTCTAATTTTATGGGAGGAACTTATTTTACAGATATATCAGGTGTTAAATATATACCTAATAAAGAGATTTTGTCAGCTGAAGGTAAATTTGCTTATGTTCCTATGCAATATGACTATAGTTTGTATAATCAGCAAGAAAACTCTTATGATATAACTTTATTAGGGGACTTATCTTACCTGAGAACTATCAGTGGATATCCTACAGAAATTCCCCAAGAGCAGACTACTGCTACTTTAGATGTTGTAGATGATGGTTATAATGCTGGTTTAGTTTGGGGAGCAAATAATGAGTATTTGCTTTTACCTTTATCTTATACTCTCCATAAAGATGTAGATAGAAATGATGAAGATGAGATGAATGAAGAATTACGAAAACATAATTTTATAATTTATACAATTCCGGGAAAGGAATTTTCTGAGAATGGGGATTCTTTAAAACTTTATCTTCGTTATACAATACAGGGGGTAGATTTATCAGAAGAAGATGCAGCAAAGAAGTATTCTGAAGAATATACTAGTAAATATGCTGATTATCGTTATTTGCAACTTAATATACCAGGTTCTGGAAATCCAAAATGGATTAGACTGGAGTTTGAAAAATCAAATAACTATAATGGTGCAACAATAGCTCCTAATGAGAAAACTAGAGAAGTAAGATCTTATCAGTTGTATCAGAAAAAATAAAAATAATTTAAGAGAGAGAAAGGTAGAGTAAGTGCATTTAAAATGCATTTAGGTGGCACGATATATGAAGGATTTATTATAAATTTATCCTGAGTATAATTCGTGCCTTCTTTTATGGAATTTTCAAAATATCTTTTAATTAATATGCTTTATAGATATTTGTGATGCAAATAAATGTTTAACCTTTTAAAGCTTAAAATTATGAAAAAGAATTTTTTGTTTATAGCTTTTGCTGTAGTATTATGTTGGGCTACTTCTTGTAATAAAGAGGATTTTACTAATTCTGATTTTATTGTAAGTCAAGGAGAGTTGTTGACAAGAAATGAAAATGATTTTGATCCTTTGAATGAAATCTCTAATAACAATGTTCCTGTTTATATTAGAAATGTTGGTAAAGGAAATACTTATATGTCTGAAGTTGGGACTTCTGTATTGTTGGAGAATGAAGATGATGGGTCTGCTCGTCAAAGATGGGATATCTCTTTTATGTTGGTAAATGGAGGCGTGGGAGGAGTATTGTGCCCGTTGTCTCAATCTGCATCGATGTCGATAATTCAGACTGCAGATAATGTTTTTAGGCCTATTTTAGATTATAACTCTTCTTTTTTATTCCCTTCAGTTTCTTTTGAAAACATCAAAAATACACCGTATTATTATATAACAACAGCTTCATCTTTTGTGTATGGTAGGAAATATTTACAACGAGAGTCTAAAGAAAGTAATAATCTAATTTTTGGTGATTCAAAAGCTCCAGATTGGGCAAAATGGGAAATATCTCCATTTGGTGAGTATTCCATTGAGGATATAGAGTATTATTTTTATGACGGAGGTAGTTTAGATTCTTCAGTTGTGGTTGTTGATAGTTATGTGATGGATAATAGAAATTCTTCTGTAGAGGTTAAGAGAACTCAATCTGTTTCTAGAAAAGTTACGGAATCTTCTAATTTTTCAAAAACAGAAGGGATTTCTACAATGAATTCTATATCTTCATCTTCAAAGGAGCAGGTTTCATTGCCTGAGGTAAATATAACTTCCAGTTCGGATGTTTCTATTTCTTCTTCAGTTACTAAAACATCTTCTTTTTCACAGGGTGAAAATATAGCAAAAGAACGGACTATAACTACTTCCTACGAGGTGACGGTGCCTCCATATACTTATTATTCTATAAAAACACTATTAAAAGAATATACAATGAATGTGAGATATGTAGCGACTCTAAAAGGTGCTGATGATGTTTCTTTTAAGGTAAAAGGCATATGGTCGGGAGTTCAAGCTATAGAAATGTATCAAGAAGCTTTTGATGAAAAGAATAATCTTGTAGAAGCAGATATACGACCTATTGAGTTTTGATGAGGCCTGATGATATGATTATTGCTTTGAACTTCTAAATAATAGCACAATTATTTATTAAAGGTGCGGATTATGCAGATAAGGCTGTGTATGTTAATGTATGTCAGCGTTTCTGTATAATTCGTGCCTTATTTTATTTCTTTTTTGTACATTTGCAGTTCCGAAGTTCGGATTTATTACAAAAAAGTAGAATAACATTGGATTATAAATCATTATTTCAGCAGATAATAGCTTTGTTGTCTACTCCAGGCAAAGCGTGGAGTGAAATTGCAGAGCGGGGGATAGGAAGGTCAGTAATGCCTGCTTTTGTTTATCCTCTTATTGGGTTGTGTGGCTTGTCAGAGTTTATCGGAACATTTATCGGAAAAGATTTTTCATCCGTTATGTTTCAGGTAGCCTTGACTCGTTGTTGTGCTGTAGCTGTAGCTTTGTTCGGTGGCTTTTTTCTTTCAGCTTATTTATTGGATAAGTTGAATCATAACTGGCTGGGAGGGAAAGATTCTTACGACCGGATACTTGTGTTTGTGGGCTATTCTATGGTAGTTACTTTTGTATTGAATATCGTCAGTGGACTGTTTTCTATAGTTGTACTGCACTGGATATTGCAAATATATACCATTGTAATTGTATTCGAGGGGGTACGCAGATGGCTTAAGGTTGAGGAGAACAAACAGACTGCCTTTACTCTTGTGGCTACTATCATCATTTTGGTGTGTCCTGCTATTATCGAATTTATATTTAATAAGTTATCAGTAATATTGAATTAATGAAAACAAACGCCGGTAATATAAATATTAAGAATAAACGTGCTTCGTTCGACTATGAGTTTATCGATACGTACACAGCCGGAATTGTGTTGACCGGAACTGAGATAAAGTCTATTCGTCAGGGAAAAGCAAGTTTGGTTGATACGTTTTGTTTCTTTTCCCGTGGAGAGTTGTGGGTAAAGAATATGCATATAGCTGAATATTTTTACGGTTCGTACAACAATCATTCAGCTCGTCGGGACCGTAAGTTGTTGCTGACGAAAAAAGAACTTCGTAAACTTGAACGTACTTCTGCCGAGCCTGGATTTACCATTGTTCCGACTCGTCTGTATATTAATGAAAAAGGGTTGGCGAAGGTTGTGATTGCTTTGGCAAAAGGTAAGAAACAATACGATAAACGCCAGACGTTGAAAGAAAAAGAAGATAAGCGTATGATGGATCGCATGTTCAAGCGATAATCGGGAAAGATGGTGCAGACAATTACAGTTTATATAAGTTGTCTGCATCGTGCTTTTGGCATATGAGGAAAACGATTCCCCGTGTTTTAAATTTAAATAGAGCTTTTTCAAAATGCAACAACTAATAAACGAACGTATTCTCGTGCTCGACGGAGCCATGGGAACGATGATACAGCAATACAACCTTTCGGAAGCTGATTTTCGGGGAGAGCGTTTCAAGGATCTTCCAGGATTGCTGAAAGGAAACAATGATATGTTGTGCCTGACTCGGCCGGATGTTATAGAGGAAATACACCGTAAGTATTTAGAGGCAGGAGCTGATATCATCGAAACAAATACATTTAATGCAACTGCTGTTTCGATGGCAGATTATCATATGCAGGCTTATTGCCGTGAGATAAATCTTGCGGCAGCTCGTCTGGCCCGTAAAATTGCTGATGAATATACAGCGAGAACTCCCGAAAAGCCACGCTTTGTTGCCGGTTCGGTAGGACCGACCAACAAAACTTGCTCGATGAGTCCGGATGTAAATAATCCCGCTTTTCGTGCATTGACATTCGATGAACTTTCTGAAGCTTACCGTGAACAAATGGAGGCTTTGCTTGAAGGGGGAGTAGATACTATTCTGATAGAAACAATTTTCGATACACTGAATGCGAAAGCTGCTGTTCTGGCCGCAGAAACAGCTATGCAGAATTTGGGAAGAAAAGTTCCTTTAATGCTTTCTGTTACGGTTTCGGATGTTGCTGGACGCACGTTGTCGGGACAGACGCTTGATGCGTTTTTGGCTTCGGTACAGCATGCTGATATCTTTTCCATCGGACTGAACTGCTCTTTTGGTGCCAGACAGTTGAAACCTTTCCTGGAGCAGTTGGCCCGTCGTGCTCCTTATTATATAAGTGCTTACCCTAATGCCGGACTTCCTAATAGTCTGGGGCAATACGACCAGACACCCGAAGAAATGGCTGCCGAAGTCAAGGAGTATATCGATGAAGGACTGGTGAATATAATCGGTGGATGCTGTGGTACTACCGAAGCATATATTGCCAAGTATCAGGAACTTATTAAAGATGCCAAACCTCATGTGCCTGCTCCGAAACCGGATTATCTCTGGCTTTCCGGGCTGGAACTGTTGGAAGTGACTCCTGAAATTAATTTTGTCAACGTGGGTGAGCGCTGTAATGTGGCCGGTTCACGTAAGTTTCTTCGTTTGATAAACGAAAAGAAATACGATGAAGCTTTGTCGATAGCCCGCAAGCAGGTAGAAGACGGCGCGTTGGTTATCGATGTTAACATGGACGACGGATTGCTTGATGCTGCTGAGGAGATGACAACCTTCCTCAATCTGGTTGCATCAGAACCGGATATTGCCCGTGTGCCTGTTATGATAGACTCTTCCAAGTGGGAAGTTATTCTGGCAGGACTGAAATGTGTGCAGGGAAAATGTATCGTCAACTCTATTTCACTGAAAGAAGGCGAAGAAGCTTTTGTTGAGCACGCCCGTACCGTCAAGCAGTACGGGGCGGCAGTCATCGTGATGGCTTTCGACGAGAAAGGACAGGCCGATACATTTGAACGGAAGATAGAAGTTTGCGAACGGGCTTATCGTATTCTTACAGAGAAGGTCGGTTTCCGTCCTCAGGATATAATCTTCGATCCGAACGTGCTGGCAGTGGCTACTGGTATCGAGGAACATAATAATTATGCTGTCGATTTTATTAAAGCTACAGGTTGGATTCGCCGTCACCTTCCGGGCGCACACGTCAGCGGAGGAGTAAGTAATCTTTCTTTCTCTTTCCGTGGCAACAATTATATACGTGAGGCTATGCATGCAGTATTCCTTTATCATGCTATTCAGCGGGGTATGGATATGGGTATTGTCAATCCGGGAACTTCTGTACTTTATACAGATATACCTTCGGATATCCTGGAACGGATTGAGGATGTGGTGCTGAACCGTCGTCCGGATGCAGCTGAACGCTTGATTGAAACAGCTGAAAAACTGAAAGCGGAAAAGGAGAACTCGGGTGAGCAGCAAACAGCCAGTTCACATCTTGCCTGGCGTGAAGGGACGACTGTAGAAGAACGTTTACAGTATGCACTGGTAAAGGGTCTTGGCGATTATCTGGATGAAGACTTGCATGAAGCACTTGCCAAATATCCGGATGCTGTCAGCATTATCGAGGGTCCGCTTATGTCGGGAATGAATCATGTCGGTGATTTATTCGGTTCCGGTAAGATGTTCTTGCCTCAGGTTGTAAAGACAGCACGTACTATGAAAAAAGCTGTAGCTATCCTTCAGCCCTATATTGAGGCGGAAAAAAAGGAAGGGGCACGCAGTGCAGGAAAAGTGCTGTTGGCTACAGTAAAGGGAGATGTACACGATATCGGTAAGAATATTGTTTCTGTGGTTATGGCATGCAATAATTACGAAATTATCGACTTGGGCGTAATGGTTCCTGCAGAAAAGATTGTTGAAACGGCTATTCGTGAGAAGGTAGATATTATCGGCTTGAGCGGACTTATTACACCGTCGCTGGAAGAAATGGTGCATGTCGTTTCAGAACTGGAACGTGCCGGACTTGATATTCCTGTAATGATTGGCGGTGCTACAACTTCCAAACTTCATACAGCTTTGAAGATTGCTCCGGTTTATCATGCTCCGGTAGTATATATGAAAGATGCTTCACTGAATGCTCCGGTGGCAGCACGCCTGATGAATCTTGATTTTCGAAGTACATTTGCAGAAGAACTGGAAAGTGAATACCGTGAGCTTCGTGAAAAGAATAAGACCAAACAGGTAAAGACGGTTTCACTCGAGGAAGCACAGAAAAATAAATTGAATCTCTGGGAATAGTCTTTGTAGACAAACTGATTTATATTCTGTTATAAGGCATGGCATATCAAATTTTTAGTGATATGTCATGCCTTTTTCCGTATTCTTTGTATTTTTATCACCATATTGAAAAACACGACATGATAATGAAAACACAATTTTGTTCTTTTTTACTTTGCTGGATAATCTTTTGTGAGTTTTTGCCGGCTCAGTCTGTATGCGGATATCGTTCGTTGGATGTTACAAATCCTATAGAGTTTTTAGGAAATAAGATTCTCTATGAAGGAAAGGAAATAGAGTTGGGAGAGAAAACCTTTTTTATCGATGGGCAGCTGTCCGATGAAGTGACGGCCAGATATCCTTTTGTTTTCAATAGCTTTAATAAAGCAGCCAAGGCTTTTGTTGCCGGAACAGAAGCAGAGCCTATGAAAGTATATATAGCTCCTTATGTATATTGGATTGATAATCCTGATGATCCTCAGGTAAGGGTAGGAAAAGACGGTAAAGAACCTTTCGGACTGGTAGTAAAATGTCCTTATCTGCATCTTGTCGGGTTAACCAAAAATCCTGAAAATGTAGTGCTTGCTTCCAGTCGCGGTCAGACACAGGGAGCTGTAGGAAACTTCACGATGTTTGATTTCTGGGGAGATGGTCTGTCGGTGAAGAATCTTACGATGGGAAACTATTGTAATGTCGATCTGGAATTTCCTTTAAAGAAAGAATTAGGACGTAAAAAAAGAATGTCTGCCATTACCCAGGCGCATGTAGCCTATTGTCATGGAGATAAAATTGTGGCAGAAAATGTCCGTTTCATCAGCCGCTTGAATATGAATCCTTTGAATGGGGCAAAACGTATTTTGTTCTATAAATGTTATATGGAAAGTACCGACGATGCGTTGACTGGTACAGGAGTCTACCTGAACTGTACGTTGAAGTTTTATGGTCAGAAACCATTCTGGCGGACGGATATGGGAGGGGCTGTTTTCTTGAACAGTGATTTTTATGTATGTCATGACGAAGACCGTCAGTATTTTTGTAAAGGAGTGGGACCTTTGACTGTTGTCGATTGCCGGTTTCATGTCCGAAAGCCTGTATATGCAGGCTGGACACACGAGCCGTCCGACTGGTTACGGTGTTACCAGTATGGTGTAACGATGAATGGACAGCCTTACGTAATAGGTGCGGACAAGCCTTATAATACAGTATGTATGGAGCAGGAAAATGTACTTCACGCATACCGCCTGACAGATGAAAATGGTAAGGTAATTTACAACACTTATAATTTACTTCGGGGAGATGATGACTGGGATCCGCTTCAAGTGAAGGATTGTGTACGGGCAATCGGAGAACATGATGGCAGGGATTATGCGAATCTGCCGGTTTGTTTGTCGGTTACTCCGCTGGTTGCCTCTGTACAGACCGGAGGCAATCCGGTGAAGTTGGCTGCCAACGTAAAAAGACACTGCAATTATGTGCAGCAGGGAAGCTCTGTTCGCTGGAAGATTCAGCCGGGATATGAAAAGTATGTCAGCCTGTCTGCCGGAGAAGACGGGACGTGTGTGGTCAAGGCAATGAATCATGAGGACGAAACCAAACATTTCACTGTTGTAGCCTATACGGAAGATGGATTGGAATGTGCAGTAGAACTGACAGTTGCTCCCGATTTTGTGGAAGCTCCTGCTTTTGTGGAAGTGCCGAAGCTGGAAATAGCAGATGGAAAAGCAATGGTAAGTTACGAACTGGATTTGCAGGGACGGAAAGATGAGTCGCTGATTACCTGGTATCGGGCTGTTGACAAGGAGGGTAAAACGAAATATCCGGTAGCAGTGTCACGGTTGGCTAAGCCCGAAACAACCTATAGATTAACAAAAGAAGACGTTGGATATTATCTTATGGCAACGGTAGCACCCAAACATTTGCGTTGTCATCCCGGTAAAGAATATACGGTGATTTCTTCATCACCTGTTGATAGGAAACAGGTAAATCCGGTAGATGTATTCGAAACTGATTTTCGAAATTTTCCTTGTTCCAATCAGCCTGTATTGTATTCCGGCGGATGGACAATAGGAGGATACAAGCCTCTTGATACGGAAGGTTACGATTGGGAACTTTTCTCCGATAAGGACTATTGGGTGTATGGAGAGGGAATGAACGGATCACGCGGAACGGGTTTGCTGCAGGCGCAGCGTGGAGCACGGCTGTTATATACTCCATTGGAAGGTAGATATGGAGACATGAAAATAACCTTAAATGTAGATCCGAGCAAAACCGCAGGACAAGGATTTGGAAGTGCTACGGGGCAATATATGGATATCTGTATCAAGTTCGATACCCGTACTCTGACTGGATATGCTTTGCGTATTATCCGTACGACAAAATACAGCAATGCGGTCGATTTCATGCTGATGAAATACGAAAATGGCAGGACTACTGCGATTTCTCTTCCGGTATCTTCCACCTGTTACCGTACCGACTGCACCATTGTACTTGAGGTTAAAGGAAGTAAGTTGACGGCCCATGCCGAAACTTCCACTCCGCTTTCATCTCCTGTAACGGACGAGAATCTGAAACCGTCTGTAAGTTTGGAGGCTGATATCGTTCCTAATGCTTGGGGAGGTATGGGGATTCAGCATACGGGAAGTTGTGGAGAGAGTACTACCATGCTGCATCACCTGAAAATAGAATGGATGGGCGTTTCGGCTAGCAAATGATAAGTGATTAGAATGCAGAAAAGGAAAATATGAACAGCCCTTCACGATATATGGGGAGTAATAGAGGTTGCCTTTCTTTTTCTCGATTATAAACAGACGGAAACCAGTAACGACGCACAGATAGAACAATACATTTCTCCGGTGAACTTGCGTGCGTCGGGATATATTAAGAAAATTTATTTCACCGAACATCAGTCGGTCAAGAAGGGAGATACCTTGCTGGTGCTCGATGACCGTGAATACCGTATCCGAGTGATGGAGGCTGAAGCTGCCTTGAAAGATGCAATGGCTGGAGCTACGGTAATAGATGCTACCTTACAGACTACACAGAATTCGGCTTCTGTTTATGGGGCTTCTATTGCCGAAATTGAAATTCGTGCATATTCCGGCGGATACCCGTTCAGCATTTCCGGTGATATCCGTTCAGTCCCCAGTTAGTATTCAGTGTTGTTGGCAAAGTTAATACTTCTTTCTTAGGCTCTCTCCTTTAAGGTCAAATTTTATTGCCTTATGCACGATTCTGTCCAGACAGGCTTCCGCAATGAGCTCGCTTTGGAACACATCATACCAGTCTGCAACGGGAAGCTGGCTGGCCAGGATGAGTGCCTTCCGGTTGTACCGGTCATCTATGATCTGTTCAAAGTCATGCTGTATCTGGCCGTCCAGCTTGACCATCCCAAAGTCATCGATAATCAGCAGGTCATGTGCGTTCAGCTTCCGGAAGAAGTTTGTTTCCCGTCCTTCCAGATGTGCAAGCTTCAGGTTCTCGATGAGCATGTTCATCGTGAAGTACAGTACCTTCCGGCCGTTCCTGCATGCCCTGTCACCCAGGGCACAGGCAAAGTAGGACTTCCCGGTTCCTGCCGGTCCGGTAATGATGACCGTCATTCCGCCCGTGATGTAATTTCCGGTTGCAAGGTCGGCTGCAGAGCAGGTCTGTATGCCCCTTGCCGTGTCCGTTTCAAGTTCTTCCATCGAGGCTCTCAGACGGAAGCCGGCATTCTTTATAAGACGCTGGATGCGGTTGTTCCCTCTCGTGTCACGTTCGTACTGGAGCATGATCTGCATGCCTTCACGCAGGGTAAGCTTGTCCAACTGATGTGTTTCTTCCAGAGAGCTCCAGCAGCTTGCCATTCCCGGAAGCTTCAGCTCGTGCAGTGTTCTTTCTGTTTCGTTGCTCATAATCATTTATTGTTGTTGGTTTATGTCATTTCCTGTAAAATAGTCTTTTCCGCGCATGTTCCCGTGGTTTGACGGTGTAGGCGCATGGAAGATTACCGTCTCGTCTGCGGATGCATTCATGCCGTTACGTCTGAGTATGGCTTCAAACTTGCTGTAGGAGTAAATACCGTACTCCATGCACTGACGGCAGGTAAGGTCAAACGTGGCAAGGTCATACTTCCTTCTGAGGCTGACTATGGAGTTGCACAGCTTGTAATACACCTCTTCAGGCTGTGCGGTACGTTTGGGCTCAAAGATTCTTTTTACATATTCATGGCAGTCAGGTGATATATCTTTTGCTTTCTCCACATAATAGGCTGCCGAACGCTCCATAATCACCCTGCAGCTGGATGCGAGATGTTCCCTGACTGTGGTATAGCCGTATGTATGGCTGCGGATATGTGAGGCCACCAGTTTCTGCTCCACATAGACCTTGACCCATGAACGCGTAAAGACTACTCTTGCCTGTTTTCCTACATGGATATAGGGGACGGAGTAAAAATGGGTCACCTTGTCCTGTCTCAGCTCCACATGGCAGTTTGCCTGTACTTTCAGATCGGCATACAGGCGCATCTCATAGGGTTCCGGTTTCAAGGGTTTCAGCAGCTCCTTCTCCATGGCATGAAAACGCTCCTCACGGCTGTAGGGACGCTTCTGCATACGGGTCTGGTTGTGCCTTTCCATCAGCTCCCATACGGCACGGTTCAGTTCCAGGAGTGAATGGAAGGTACGGTTACGCAATCTGGCATAGACACGGTTATATGTAATCCTTACGGAGTCCTCTACCAGAGCCTTCTGTGTCGGCGATGCCGGGTCGCATGGCAGTACCACGAAATGGTAGTAGTTGCCCATGTCCTCAAGAGCCTTGTTCAGCTTCGGCTCATGCCGGTCATTGCTGATTACAGCCGATTTGAGGTTGTCAGG